>Ga0334890_1000021_pt1 | contig 282325 bp, 255 predicted proteins | sample GraSluR1_MG_3_FD_207220 | JGI IMG/M metagenome (GOLD analysis project Ga0334890, IMG submission 207220) | Sludge microbial communities from methane-producing bioreactor in Wageningen University, Netherlands - Granular Sludge_31_08-R1 | ecosystem: Engineered > Bioreactor > Anaerobic >...
AAGCTTAAAGTCAGTTGTATAGTGATTTGTCATCCTTTTTCTCCTTGTCTTAATTATATTATACATCATTATCTACAAAGGGGGGGAGTGTGTCCTGTTTTTTCATAGCAGTGCATTCAACTGAGATTTTTGTAGAGAGCATCATTATCTCTAGTATCTTCCAAGATGAATACTATTTAAACGATGCCTTCAATCATGATTCTATTGAAGTTGAAGCTATCCTTTCAAATGGTGAAAGAATCATCATTGATCAATATGCTTATGAAGTTATTGGTTTTACATCCGCTGTTATTGGTCAGCAAACAATCGAAATATCTTATGGAACTCATTCAGCATATTTTACCGTCTATATTATTGAAAAAGATGGATTTACCATCGACATGCAATATTACAAAAGTGCTGAAGGTTTAACAGGGAATGCACTATTACTAGAACTAAGAAAGATTATCAATAACGGCTTCTCTGGTGTAAACTATGGTCAGAGCAGATATATCCTTGATAAATCAGATGCAGATCCAAATAAACCTGGGAATGTAATTCTTGTTTATCTTGGAATATCAGTAAGCGGAGTATGGGATAGTGGAAACACATGGAACAGAGAACACGTTTGGCCGCAATCATTGCTTCCAGGCAGTGCTAATAATACTACTGTAAACATACCATCAGATTTACATAACTTAAAACCCTCAGACCCAGGAGAGAACAATTTCAGAGATAATAAGTATTTTGATAATTATTCTTCGTCTCAAACCTACGAACCTCGTGATGAAGTAAAGGGTGATGTTGCTAGAATTCTACTTTACATGATAACCATGTATGATGAACTCAGTCTAGTTAATAGAACACCTAATTATTTGGAAATGGCAATGTTTAGCGTGCTTCTATCTTGGCATATCCAAGATCCTGTTGATGATTTTGAAAGAAATCGCAATAATGTAATTTACAGTTACCAAAACAATCGAAATCCGTATATCGACTATCCGGAATTTGTTGAAATGATATGGGGTTAGACCTTTGTGTTTAACCCTTTTTTATTTTAATTTATTTAATCAAAAATCTATTTGTGTGATATAATAATTTTACTGACAAATAATTCAAACAGGAGAGTAAAATGAATATTTATAAAAAAACTATAATGCTTCTTATGACTGTGATATTAGTATCACTTATTTTTGCTTGTGATCGAATCACAACTCAAACTACTACAAATACTACACCTACAGAATCAACAGCGACTACTACACAAACTACTTTAACAGAAAGTTCTTCAGAAACAACTTCTGAAATTACTTCACAAACCACTACAAACACTACAACTTCACAGACAACACAGACAACAGAGACAACGACACAAACATCAACACTCCATTCTACCGAAACTACTACAGAAACTACTACAGAAGTCACTTCAACCACAACAACTGAATCTGTCATAGTAGTTACTGAAATAGAACTTGTTGATAACGAGAAAAAGTTTTACCGTTTGAATGACGAGTTCAATAAAGACTCATTGGAGTTATGGGCTTATAAAAGCGATAATACTTCCTTTCAAGTATCAAGTGAAGATATTAAAATTAGAAGTTTCAACTCTTCAACGTCAGGAAAAAAGACAATTTTCATTATTTATGATAAATTCATGATTGAAACTACAATATATATTCTTGAAGAATATGCATTCGAAATCAATATGGCATACTATGAAACTGCAATCAACCTCAAAGGCAACAACTTGAAAGTAACCCTTAACAATATCATCAACAATTATACTCAGTTATTATATGGAGAAGCCAGATACATCTTACAAGAGTCTGACGTTGACCCAAATAATTCTAATAATATTGTTTTAGTATATTTAGGAACCTCTATCAAAAAAGATTGGGATGGGGGTGCTACTTGGAACCGTGAACATGTCTGGCCTCAATCAAGACTAGGTGTTGGTGTAGGTTATGGTGATGATGATTTCCCAAGCAAAGCAACTGATGTCCACAATCTTAAACCAGCTGATCCAAATGAAAACGCTACAAGAAGCAATGATTATTTTGACTATTTTAATACAAATGATACATATGAACCAAGAGATGAAGTAAAGGGAGATATTGCTAGAATTTTATTTTATATGGCTACCATGTATTTTGATCTATCCCTTAATGATGATCCATTATCTAGTAGTGGTTTAAAGTCTATGGGTATCTTGTCTGTCTTGTTAGAGTGGAATGATTTAGACCCTGTAGATGATTTTGAAAGAAATCGCAATGAAGTAATCTTTTCATACCAAGGTAATCGTAACCCCTTCATTGATTATCCTGATTTTGCAGATTTAATTTGGGGTGAAGAAGTTTAATTTATTGTTAAATAAATATTAAAAAGGCAAAGCTAATCGCTCTGCCTTTTTTAATTTTTTCAAATCAATTTCTAAAAAATATATTTTTTGTTATTCTGTTTCGTAGATCTTAAAATCATCTAAAGTAACTGCATAAGCTGTGTTTGAAGTACTTGTTCCTTCTGTCTCATCGATAACATATAAAACTCTATACAACCCAGCTTCAGTAACATTAAAACTTACCGTGACATATTCTGTACTAGTTACATTTGAGATAAAATTAACCAATCCATCGCTATTTTCAACATCTACCCAAGAACTGGTATCTGTATCAAATACTTGTAGCTTAATTACCGCTAAAGTCATTGCTTTAATATTAGTTTCTGCAGTTCCACTCCATGTACTAATAGAAAACTCAAACTTTGAAAGGTTTGTATAACTGCTCAAATCATATTCAATATAACTAGTCAAGTTAAGGCTTTTTGGCGCAAGTACTATAAATGCTCCTTGAACATTATGTGGTTCAAATGTGCTTGTATTAATTTGCGCTCTCATCTTATTTAAAGTAAAAGTATCACTATTGCTGTTAGTGTATTCAAAACTAGTTGTGTCATAACCCGTTTTTGCTGCTGTTCCAAAATCATCTGTGTAAACTAACACTTCTTCTTTAGCTGCAAAAGTAGTCCAAGTTAAATTATCGATCACCAATTGACCATTAGTTGTTTTTATCATAATTGTAAATTCGCCATCAATGTCAATATTTTCAACTGTAAAAGTAGTGACTGCTTTATCTGTAACTGTAACAGAAGTTCCAATTAGGACTCCATTAATATATAACTCAACTGCTACTCCTGTAGAAAAAGCATTGTAGAATTGAACACTAAAGCTTGAAATTCCACCTTGAATAGTTGCTGTTAAAGATGCATTTGCATCATTTGACAATCTATTTAGAGTAAAAGCTTTACCATCTAGAGTTTGATCTCCTCTGGCACCATCATATGTCCATACAACTCCATTTACACCAGTGAAGCTTCCATCCAAATATGAACTGCTTGTTTCTGGAAAAGCATCAAATGTTTCAATAAATGTTTGTGTATCTGATGGATTAACATCCATAGTTATAGCAAATTTCAATTCTATTTCTTGAGAATAACCTAAAGCATCTATCATAGTGACTTTGACGCTATTTGTTACAGTTCCAGCAACAAAATCAGATACGATAGTACTTATCAAAGTATTGCCATTAATTTCTTTCCAATTTGAACCAGCTAAAGTTCCTTCAGCATCCCAAGTATACTCAATACCTGTATATTCTAACACGACAACTGTTGATCCAGTAGCACGGTAAAGTGCTCCAAAGAATCTTGCCATGTCAAACATAATTCCTTGATACATATCATTTTCATTATGAGCTAATAATACTGATTCTAAGTATTGATTGTTAATAACGTATCCATTAACAGTAGTTTCTTCCATTAAGTATGTATAATCAGTGTACTCATATAATAATGCTGCATCTAAAGTATTTTCTAATGCTTGATAAGCTTCATCAACTTCTGGGATTAAAACTGCATCTAATTGAATTTTTTGATCTCTAAAGTTATAGACAACAAATTCAACAGTTGGTAAAGTATCGCCAACTTCATACATTCCAGGAACATAGCTTAGCCAATCTGAGTAATATCTGATAGTAACTGTTCCAGTTGTAACTCCATCAGCCAAAGTATAACCTAATGTCATATCTGAACCACTAACACCTTGATAAGTAAATCCATCAAAACTGTAGAGTCCACCAGCATCAAACTCATCAAATACATGAATTTCATCAGCTGTAACAACATTAACAATTAAATCGTTGTCACTAGAAACTAACTGTAATAATTCAGCTCCTGAACCTAACTGACGAGCGCTATTGAAAGCTGATAAAACTCCTGAATAAATTACTTCATCTCCAATATTGAGATCAGTTTTTGACCCTGGTCTATACATGAAGAATCCTACTCCATTAGCATCTTGAATGAAAGCTCCATCATAAGTGATTGCTGTTACAACACCTTGAACTCTAATTACTGTTCCATTTGCTAAATCATAGGCATCTGCTGTTTTTGCAGTAAGTAAAGTGAAGTCTTCAAATATCGGTTTTAAAGTAAATGTAAATGTTACAGTGTCTGCAACTTGTCCAATTGATATAGTTGCAGTAATCACAACTGTTGCATCAGTTCCCAATGCACCTGCTAATGTTAAATCATTACCATCGATACTAGCAAGTAATCCAGCATCAGTTGTAATTGCCCAAGTGATAGTTGAACCCTTAGAACCAGTAGCCAGAAGTGTTATTACAGTTTCTGCATATAATGTTGCGCTTAAATCTAACGCTTCAACTTCTGCTTTATCAATAGCGAGTTTATCGATATCAGTTTCTCCCACTAGAATTATAACAAAAGATGCAGTATCTGTATAAACTGGATCAGTACCAATAGACAATGTTGCGGTAATGAAAACTGCTGCTGTTGTATATTCAGTAACAGACCCTAAAGTAAGAGTTGCACCGTCTAATGTTGCATTAGAACCTTCGTCAAGGGTAATAGCCCAAGAAATTGTTGAACCATATTCACCTGTTGTAGGTAATGTAATCGTAGTTGCTGCATAAAGGATATCATTTAAGTCTAGTTGAGCCTTGTCAACTTGTAACTTAATTTCATCAGTTAATTGAACAACATCAAGTGCATGAATACCTATGTCAGTAATATAATCTTGACCATAAGCAATCCATTCTTCTAAATCAAATGTATCATTTCCAGAAAGAATAGAAGGTTTTCTCACCCAAGTAAGTTCAGCTGCAACTTTATCATCTTTTGCATGTCCAATATTTAAGATAGTGTCAATAATTACTCCAGCTTTTCTTAAGACAACTACGTCATCTCCGTTATAAGCTGTAACACTTGGGAATGCTAAAGTAATGTCCGCAAGAGCTTTAATTGCTGCGTTTGCTCCATCATTAGCAATAACTAAAACTTCACCATCTTTTAAAACTCCTGTTAAGTTATAAGTGTTAGAAACATTTAAACTACCATTTGAGTAAAGTTCAATAACATAATCTGTCAAATCAACATCTTCACCAGTTCCATTAAAGATTTCTAACCATTTGTTGTTAGATGATCCTTCTCCATATTCACTGAAGAATAGGTCTACTGTAGTTGAAGTAATTGTCAAAGCTTTTACAACTAACTGAACTTCGATTAAACTTGCTGAAGTTCCATTTTCAGCTCTAATAATTACTTGAGCAGTAGCATCATAACCATATGGTCTTGTTACTAAAATCTTTCCAGGAGTGGTTTCAAAATCGATATAATTAGTAGCATTTCCAAAAATGTCATAAATAGAGTAAGTAGTTCCATAGATACCCACTGGAATATCATAATCTGCATCTAATGTAAATATATGTGGCAAATTAGCTAAGTCATAATTTAATTTTTCATTATCAGTTAATCCGTTGCTGCCTTTTTCAAATTGATCAGCATTAGAAACTAGCAACTGATATCCATTATACCAACCTAAGATTGCTCCTGTAATAACAACTTCATCCCCAGGAATTAGTGTTAACAATTCTGTCTTAGCAGCATCATAACCTGATGAACGGTTATCAATACGCACTAGAATTTCTTTGTTGTTTGCATAATCAATCAACGTAAATTCATAAGTTCCATATCTATCCGCTGTTGGGACATCTTTTAAAACAAATCCGGTTAATCCTACCATTTGTCCTTGATATGCCAATAAAGCTTCATTTGTGAAATCTACATTGGTTATATCTACTGGACTTGGTAAAGCTGGAGTAGTTGCTGTTACTTCATAACTTGAAACTGTAAGTTTATATAAGCCATTACTTATAGTAATCTTACCTGTTAAAATCAATTCTGAACCAAGAGGAATAAGTGCAAATTCTGCTTCTTGAGCTTTGCTTAATCCTAAAGCAATACCTGCTGTTGCATCTTGGAAGAAATACTCATAAGCTTTAATATCAGTAGTTAAAATACCTTGAACTTTAATTAAATCTCCTGTAGGCGCTGTATATGCTAACAATACATCTTCTATTGGTAGTGGTCCTACTTGAATTTTAAATATTTTAGTATCTGTAACTGTTCCTTTTGAAGCTGTAACGGTGATTGTAACTTCTGTTTGCTCAGTTAAGCCTGCTACTGATACAGCACCTGTTGAAGAATCAATAATTGCTTCATGTGATGATGCATAATCAAGAGTTACACCATAAAGAGTTGCAATCCATTCTAATGTTGTATCATCTATAATTTGATTTGGCATTGAAATTGCTTCTAAAACAGCAGCAATTGCTTCTTCATCAGTATCAAATCCTAATTCAACATCAGCAGCTGTTCCAAAGAAGTTAGCATACCATACACTCTTGTCTGATCTCCAACCTTGAGTAATGATATCGATAGTAATCTCTTTGCCATGGAAAGCTTTTAAAATGTCCATATCAGATTTATAATAAATCATGATTGAATCGCCATTAGGTTGTGTAGCACCTGTTGCTAACGCTGCATCAAAATCATAATCTGTTGGCACTAAGAATACTGAGTAATTACCCCAAGCATCATTAAAGTATACTTTTGCAGTAACTGTATATTGTTGATAAATAAACAAGTCTTGAGGAGTTGGTGTATTTAGTGAAGTAATGATATCTAAGATACCAGACACAACTGTAATTGGTGCTGTAGATACAGCAGCAGTTGAAGGTTCAGCTCTTAAAGGTTTCATATCAGTACCAGATAATTGATAAGCATTATAATAAATATCAACTATACCAGTAATGTCATATACACTTCCTAATTCAGCTGTGAATGAAGGTGAGTAAATATAAAGAATCTTATCTCCATCAGTAAAGAAAACATCTCCACCTGAATACATTGCAATTACTGTTACTCCAAGAATCTTGACATAAGCGTCTTCTCCTAAATCAAGCGCTGCTTGAATAGTAGCTACTTCTTGTCCAGCTTCCATAGCCGCAACTGTGAAAACAACATCTTTAGTATAATCAACTCCACCAATAGAGATAGTAGCTGTCATAGTTACTACTACATCATTATCTTCTGGTTGTGTAATTTCACCGATTGGATCGATTACGTCTGGATGGCTTGATGTCCATACAACATCATAAGCTATACCTTCAGCATCAGTCCCACTAGTCAAGAATTCCAAAGCATCATTATCTGCTGATGTCCATTTTTCCTTTGAAGGGAAAGCAGTAACAACCAAGAATACTTCGTTAGCTCTTTCCTGATCAGATTTATCCAAAGCCTCAATAGTTACGAAGAACATGTAACTTTCAGAATCTGTTCCATCTGAAACAGTAGCAGTTAAAATAACTGTTTGATCTCCTAAAGCATAACTTGGACGATGAACGGTTCCATCATTTTCCAAATATGTTTGATTACTACTAGTCCAAACAATGGCAACGTCATCGATTTCTGCTAGTAAAACCAAGTCTTCTGTAGCAAGAAAATCTTCATTCTCCAACGTATCAGCATAATAAACCTTTAATTGATCGATAAGATCTAATAAGTCGATAGGTTCTGCTGTTGTTGTTGTAGTTGTTGTTGTAGTAGTCGTCGTTGTCTGCGTTGTAGTTGTAGTTGTAGTCGAAGCTGTTGTAGACGCAGTTGTTGATTGCGTTGTCGACGCAGTTGTTGATTGTGTTGTTGACGCGGTTGTTGATTGCGTTGTCGACGCAGTCGTTGAATCTGTACTTGATTCTGTTGTTTCGGTTGTTTGTGTTGTAGTAGCGGTTGTGGTTGCTGTAGTTGTTCCAAAGAAATCACAACCTGCCAATAAAAACATAAACAAGAAAATAAGTAAGAAACTAATAATCTTTTTGTTCATATTATCCTCCTTTTAGATAATTTTATATAGTTAAATTAATTCAGTTATTAATTTAAGCCCTAACTTAAAACTCTTTCAGAATTCGATTTAGCAGCTGCGATTGCATTATCAATAATCTGTTGTTTTGTCGTTCCTTCTAAAGAACCGAGAATTACTCTTTCAAAAGCAATTTCTACTTCTGCTCTCGCTTTTGAAGAACCGACAAATGCTTGATCATAGAACAAGAAGTCTGCTTGCATAGCTGCTGCATTAGCTGCCATAGATTTCATCAACATTTCTCCACTTAGCGGCTGTCCTTGATTACTTAATCCATTTCTAAAGTTGATATAAGTAGCTTCATCATAGACTGAATATCTAACAGGTGAATAACCTGTTTCCAATGCAAAGTCTAATTGGACTGCTTTACTTGTAAGGAATTTCAAGAATAACCATGAAGCTAATTTTTGTTGGTTTGTTCCCGCTGTTGTAATTGACATGTTTGTTCCTTGTTGGATTGCTGTTCTCTCTTCAGGTTTATCAGCATTGTAAGGCATTGGTGCCACACCAAATTCAAACACGAACTGACCGTTTACCATATCTGGAGTATTATATCTCGCTCCACCAGTAGATCCAAATGTTACTGCAGTCTGACCAATTTTGAATGCATCAGAAGCATATTCTGTTCCCCATTTTCCCGGTAAAGTGAATACAGTATCACGGTTATCAAAGAAATAACTCAACATATCTCTTGTTTGAGGGTTGTCAAATAAAATCAAACCAGTTCTTTGAGCAGTTATACCAGTGTATTGTCCACCCCATTGTCTTGTTAAAGTAATAAATGCATTTGCCCCTGAATCATAAGTTATCGGTACAAAATTTGCTTTAATATTAGCTATTTCTTCTGGACTCTTATGAAGTGATTGTGTAGATGATTGGTTTAATTTTGTTGTAATCTGATCGATTACACCATCTTTAATCGCTTTTAAATCATCTGCAACAGCAAACAATCCTTGCCATGTATTAGGTACGGAATCAATTACCCCATTAGCAATCAAAATATCAAACATAGTTTTATTGTATATCATTACTTCAGTTGACTTATTGAATGGAACTGAATAATATTCACCATCATTTGTATACTGTGAATTTTCACGACGATAACTCAACAATATATCTAAGAATGATTCTGATGGATTTGCTGGGTTATATCCATGAATTGGATGAGTAATAAATGGTGTCAATGGAATAACAGCTGCATTATCGATATACTCCATTACGTGGTCAGGGTAATTCTGTACTATGTTAGGAATTTGTCCACCTCTGATTGCATTGACAACGTTTTGGCGTAACTCATCATAGTTGTTACCATTTTTAATGATATTGACTGTAATGTTTGGATATAACGTTTTGAACTCAAGTGCATATCTATTCAAAGCTGCTTCAATAGTTGCACCGTTTGAATGCCATAAATCGATAGAAATATTATCTGTTGTTAAAGTCTCAGGAATACTGTAAGCAGTTAAATCTTTGACTGTCAAAGTTATTTCTTGAGTAATAACATTCCCATCACTATCTTGAGCATATGCATAAACACTATAAGTTCCAACTCTTGTAGTTGAATAACCCCCAAGAATTGTAATTGGTATTTCACCATCTTCAGGGTCTATTGCTTTTGCCCCAGCAAGCAAGTTCAAGGTTTGTGAACCTTTATAATATGATTGCCTTGGAAATAATCCTACAAAATAAGGCATGCTTCCACCAGGTGATTGTGTGGTGGTAGTTGTGCTTTGTGTAGTGGTAGTGGTTGTTTGTGTTGTTTGTGTAGTCTGTGTTGTTTGTGTTGTCTGATCACCACTTGTTGTTTCGCCTGATGTTGTAGACTGTGTTGTTGTTGTCTCAGAAGAGACAGTTGTCGATATTGTGGTCGATTGTGTAGTTGACTGTGTAGTCGACTCAGTCACAGTTTCAGTTGAAGACGAAGTTGTAGCTGTAGTTGTTGTTGTTTCATCTATTGGAACAATTATAAAGCCTCTATCGCAACCAATGATTGCAATTGACAATAGAAGAAACATAAAAATTGTGATAAATCTCTTATATATTCTCATACTCTACCTCCTTATAGATAATTATATACCTAATATCATTATAATATATTTATTTGATGTTTTTGTAATTAATTTGTAAAACTATTCTTCGACTATGACAATTTTTCCAGAAATCTGAGCAGTTGCACCATCATCATCACTGACCATCATGGTAAACTCTAATTCTTGTCCAACGCCAAGAATTTGAACTAGGAAAATTTTCATATCATCATATATGTAGTTTCCATCTTCATCAGTTTTTATATCCCCATAGAATTCTTCATCTGCTTCGTTGATTTCTCCATCGAAGTTTGCATCATCACCTTCAACCCAAATTTCATAAAAAGAGGTGATAATCAATCGATTGGAAATATTATAAAACTTATTGGATCTTCCCAAAGAAACTCCTGATTGATTGTAGTCAACTGCCATAATATTTTGATTGTTGACAAGATCTTCAATAATATCATCAGGATGGAAATCATCGCCTCTTACATGATTATAAATTACCATGTTTATATCAATCATTTGATCACCTTCGATTTTAACAATCTTTGGTGGGCGATTAACTTTCGACGGACAAGCCATCATGGAAAAAGCTAAAATAATTGCCAGAAGTGACATTATAATTCTTTTCATCTTAATCACTCCTCTCTTAACCTTTAGTTCCACTTCGGCCAATACCATTCATGATATACTTACGGAAAGTAAAGAAAACTATCAATAAAGGTACTGTAACCAAAGCACTTGCTGCTATTTGTAAGTTATACATTACTCGTCCATTATCTTGAACAAAAGCAGTATCTCTCAATGCATTTGAAATAAGCCAATAATTCTTTCCTTCTTGTCCACCAACTCCAGTTATGATTCGTGGCCAGATGTAAGCATTCCATGAACTGAAAATATTGAGAATGGTAATTGTGAAAATAGTTGGACTTGCAATAGGCACCATAACTCTCATCAAGTACTTAAAGTCTGAACACCCATCAACTCTAGCTGCTTTATATAATGATTCTGGAATCTGCTTGAAATTTTGTCTTAAGAAGAAAATATATGAAATACTGGTTACAAACGGAATTATCATCGCCAAGAAATATTGATTCTCACCGGTGGGCATTCCTACCCAACCAAAGCCATTTTTACTGACGGTGATAAAGTTTGTAATAATGTATAATTCTCCAGGAATCATCATTGTCATAATCAAGATTGAAAATAGCAACTCTCTTCCCTTGAACTCTATTCTTGCAAAAGCATATGCTGCAAAAATAGTTGTAATAATTGTTCCTGCTGTTGAGAACAAAGCAATAATAACTGTATTTCTAATATAAAGTCCAAAATTAAGTTCTGTCAAAACAACTTTATAGTTAACCCAATTCATTCTTGAAAAACTGATAAAGAACTCTGGATTGGTTGTTGTTGCCCCAGTAAAATCTTTTAAAGATGTCAATATCATCCAATAAAACGGAATGACGATTAATAATGCCATTAATACTAAGAACAGATATGTGAATAATAATCTCACTACATAAGTTACATTTTGTCTACGAATACTCTTTTTAATTGATAACGAGTATTCATCTAAATGGCTTGTATCTTCTGCTTGTTTTTTCGTAGTCAAATCTTTAAACTTGCTCTTTATTGCGGGAATTATACTCTTAAAAAACTCCTTTGGTTTATAACCCTTCACAAACTCAACTAAAACAAACATATTATAAATTCTAAGTCCTGCACTTACTGGATTGAAAGAAAAGAAATTAATAATTGCCTGTGTAAATTTTGAAGCCGCTACATAAGAATCAACTTCATAAATAGTTCTTGTTTTTAGTTTTTTATAGTTTATCGCAAACATCGGTACAGCTACCAAAGCAAACAAAATAATCATTGCAATAATACTATTCATTTGAAATTTATCCCAAGTCATCCATAAAACATCATAACTTGGCAACATGAATTGCAAATTATCCAAATCCATTCTACCGTTGATTATTTCTGGCAATTCTAATTTATTGAACAAAAACAGAAAAAGAGTAATATAACTGACAATTGCTAAAATATCGAATAAAAATGTTAGTCTCTCAATCTTATTTGACTTCACAAATAATTGTTTATCCATCATATCGCTCCCCTCCTAGTAATGAACACGTTTTTTGCTGACTTGCATCTGAACTAAAGTTAGAACTAATATAATAGCAAACAAAATCAAAGAAGCCGCTGCAGCTACAGATAAGTTACCTGCATTGCTACCATCGATAAATTGATAGATATACATAACGATTGATTGGAGATTATAATCCACTCCTGGAGGAGCCCCTGATACACCGAACAAGGCGACAATCGCATTATAAATCTTAAATGCTCCAATGACTGATGTGACCAAAATATAAAATATCATTGGAGAAATCAAAGGAACGGTAATGTTAGTAAAAATTCTTCCTCTAGGAGTTGCATCAATTGCAGCTGCTTGATAGTACTGCTTGTCAATTCCTTGAATACTGGTTAGAAAAACCATTATTTTGAAAGCTAGCGAAGACCAAATACTATAAAATATCAAGACGAACATCGATCTCCAATAAACTGCTCCACTTTCAACCCATGATAGTCCTTGTGCTTGTATCCCTACCATTCCTAACAACTGATTTACCAAACCACCATCACTTCTAAACATATAAGCGAAGACCAAACCAATCGCTATTGTGTTGGTAACGTATGGTAAGAAATAAATTGTTTGGAAAAAACTTTTTAAAGGCTTTATAGAGTTCAAAGCAACCGCAATAAACAAAGCTAGCAAGACTGAAATTGGTACGCTGATAAACACAATAATCAGCGTGTTAATAACAGCGCTAGAGCCAGTATGTGCAGCTGGGATAATAAAGGACTCATCGGTAATTACTGTTAGAAAGTTGCCAAATACAGTATAACCTGTAATGGTGTTATTTGACATGTTATAGTTTTCATAAACTACTAAAGCAAACGAGTTTATAATTGGCCAAAATGTAAAAATTGATAAAACAATCAAAGCTGGTGAAAGATAAAGCAATGCTTTAGCCCAGCCAGGGAATTTGGATGCAACATTCAAATTATGCTTATCCAGAAATTTACCGATTCGCTTTTTGAAATTGTTAACGACCCTTCTTACATTCCAAAAGAATGTCTTTACAGCGGTTTTAAACCGCAATAAAACCCTTTTGGTATTAGCAATAAAATCAGCCATGGTTTACTACCTGCCCTGTTTCCTTGTCAAAAATATATATTCTTTCATTCTTTATTGTTAAACTAACGCTCTCGTTACTATCATCAATACTATCAGAATCAACTAAAGCCCTAATGTTTTTACCGTTCAACTCAAAATGTATCATCGTATCTCTACCAATATGGAATATCTCATTGATTTTTGCTTTGAAACCATCTTCTTTTACTCTGAAGTTTTCAGGTCTCATTCCAATATCATAAAGGCCATCTGTTATATCCACCTTTGCAAACTTTTGGTCGTTTAAAATAAGGTATCCTTTTTTAACCTCAGCTTCAAAAGTATTGATTGGAGGATTACCTAAAAATTTAGCTACAAATAGGTTAGTCGGATTATTATACATGACTTGAGGAGCATCATACTGTTGTTCCTTACCAAAATCTAATACCACCATTTTGTCAGAAATACTCATAGCTTCTTCTTGGTCATGAGTAACAAAGATTGTTGTAATGCCGATTTCTCTTTGAATCCTTTTTATTTCTTCGCGCATTTGCAATCTTAATCTTGCATCAAGATTAGACAACGGTTCATCTAATAATAGAACTCTTGGTTTCTTAACTAAAGCTCTGGCAATTGCAACTCTTTGTTGCTGTCCACCTGAAAGTTGTGATGGCTTTCTATCTAACAACTCTCCAATACCAACCAAGTTTGCCATCTCTTTAACCCTTTCAATCGCTTCATCTCTAGGTACATCAAGATTTTCAAGCGGAAAAATGATGTTCTTAAACACTGTCATATGTGGATAAAGAGCATAGTTTTGAAAAACCAGTCCAATTCCCCTTTTTTCTGGAGCTAATTTTGTTACATCATCATCTCCAAAGAATATTTTTCCTCCTGTAGGTTTAACCAATCCTGCAATCATAAAAAGCGTTGTTGATTTCCCGCATCCAGACGGTCCTAAAAGTCCTACAAGTGTTCCAGATTCAATTGTGATATCTAGTTTATCCACAGCTGTTGTTTCAGCTCCGGTTTTGTTCGTGAAAATTTTAGTCAAATTTTCCAATCTTAATTCCATTTAATAAATCCTCCTAAATATACCTGTATATAGTAATAAAATTAAAAAAATCTTTTTTTCTTTCTAAAAAATATGATATATGTCATAAAAATCAAAACCGTAAAATATATCGCCATTCCAATCCAAAAAATATGAACATAATCATCTGCTATGTGAACTTTTTGGGGGAAAATATAATTATTCGCTATTTCTTGTAAATCTTCAACTGATGGTAATCTCTCATAATCAACATAAAAATCATCAATAAAATCATTAATTGTGAAGTCGTCTTCATTTATGTTGAAATCGCTTTCAAATATAGTTGAATTATTTTTATCAACCAATAATATTTTATCAAAAGTTGTACTTAAAAACAAATCTTTTGACAAGTATATCGTATTCCTATCATTAATGCCATTAATGATATTCAAAGTTCTGAACCTTTGAAGGCTGATTTTTGTTGTCTCTTCTGTAATACTGTTCTTGATTACAATATGGCTGATCAATGACAAATCTTGATAATCACTATAAACTATTAAATAGATATTCTCATCAGTTTCTAATAACCCATCATTATTAATATTTGTTCTTAAAACCTCATATCCAATAACTTCGTAACCAGATTCAATAACTTCAATTATTGGTTCACTCTTATGATAATTTGGAATTGAAGTATAAAAATAGTAGTATTTGGGATACTCAAAATCTTCATCTGTTAGTGATGATCCAAAAACATCCTCTAAATATCTTGTCTGCATCATATCTCTTGAATAAGAAAATGCAAGAAGAAAAAAACCAACTGCAATCAATGCATATAAGAATCTTCCAAAAACTCTCATTCGTGAATTCCTAAACCATTTTCCCTAGCAAATCTCTCTGCTTCTTGGAACCAACGATACAAATAACGGTTATTGAACACCAAATTGGAGTCAGAACTATAATAGTTATAAGAAAAACCATTTAAAACCAAATGATAATTTAGCAATATCCATCCACTCAAATGTTCAGTCCTAACAACAACATCAAAGCTATTCTTAATTTCGATTGTTAACCCTTCAACGCCTAGATCAACCCAAATCAACCCAAGCCGTCTTCCATAAGTATCTTGATAACCTAAATCTGGGTCACTTTGAATATAGTAAGACAATGCATTGGTCAAGATATATGTTGTATATTCTTTCGCTTCAAGACCCCATGGATCAACAGAAGGAAAAGTTTCTGGTGTATCAGTACCTAAAAATCTGACTCTTTGACTTCCGGTAAAACCAGGAGTAAAAGCTGCAGTGTCACCATCATTAATATAATCTAAATTAACTAAGTTCATACCACCTAATGGATCATAAAAATCTCTTGGAATAATTGTAAATTGCAATTTATCCGGTATAACAACTGGATGAGTTCCTAATATCTCAACATAATCTGGAACAAAAGCATGCCATTGATTGATGTTAAAAATCCTATTACCTTTGATTACTTCTTCATTTCTAACAAAAACCTCTTCATCCATCAAGAAATCACGGTTTCCAATATTATATATCGTATCGATATAAGTGCCGTTTAGATAGCGAATTTGAATGACATCATTGCCATCAAAAATCAAGTCTGGGCTCATCAAATCAGCTTTCACTAAAATATTAGCATTAGCGTTGCTGTTAGCTATGACGAATGTCATTGCCGGTTCAAGAAGTATTTCCGGTAAATCAATACGATAACTTAAATTAAAAGAGCCGTTAAGATAGATAGCTATATGATAATCTGATAATTGAATAGCACTGTTGGTAGGATTATATATTTCTATTGCTTGGTCGTCAGTAAAATTACCGCTATCAACATATTTAGAAATAATTAAACTTGTTTCTGAAGAAGTAAAGGTATTTTTGTATAGGTAGACAGTAACAATACCTTCCTCATAAAAATCTCCAATTTCTAGATCTTTATATCCTGCAAAACTATCTTCTGGATAATCATCATTCACAATAAATTCAAAATCATGATTAATCTGTAGATCATTAAGAATTGAAATAATCTCAATCTTCATCTTATTTGTCAAATCAGGTAACCTTACAGAATTATATCCGATATTAACTGTAACAACATAACTTGGAACAATTGTATCTCCTGCTTTAAGACCCAATCCATAAGAACTGAAAGTTTGATCAACAACAGTATTATCCGTGACAATTTCAAAAACAAAACTGATTCCTAAGCCTGAGAGAGTTATAAATATATCTATTTGATTTTTCCCAGTTAAATCAGGTAGAACTAATCTTGGTGTAGCTATTTTAACAATCACTAGAGCACTTTGATCAATCATATCTCCAGCAACAAGTCCAGATTCATACCTTAGAAATTCATTCTCAGCTACTTCCGTATTGGTTTCATATTGAATCTCATAATTTATTCCTAAGCTATTTAGTAAACTACGTATTTCAGATCGAGTCAACCCAGCTAGATCAGGAAGTTCAACTAAAGCCAAAGTAGTAGTTTCTGTGGTAGGTATTGTCTCTGAAGTTGTAGTTGTAGAAGTAGTTAAAATTGTAGATGTAGTTGTCTGTGAAGTTGTAGTTATAGTTGAAGTTGTGGTTATAGTTGAAGTTGTTGTATTGTTTTGAGTGGTTGTACTTGTTGTTGTTGCTGTAGTTTCACTACCACACGCAATAAACAAAAAACTTAAACTTACCACAACAATTGCAATAATTATTTTTTTTAACATTACAGTGATTCCTTTCTATTTTTGGAGTAAAATTCACCCCTAAAGTAACTACAAAGGATTATTCGAGAATAATCCTTGTCTTTTAGTGAAAAAAAAAGAAACTCCATTTATATCTGGAAATTTCTTTCTCAAAAAACTATCAAAAGATAGTATTAGCAAAAAATCCGGTAACGAATGACAATATTCCGTCTAGATACCCTTGTGAATAAGCAAAATATGCAATAGCTCCTAAAATTGCTATAACCAAAAAAGCCTTAACAAACTTCTTAATGAATACGAATAATCCGATTATAACAAAAATACCGATTGCTAAAATAACCAATCCCTGCATCCACATATCCATATTAGTCAACAAGTCTAATGCTTGACTTACATAAGGTTCAATAAACTCACCGATTGTGTCTGTTATCGCTAAAGTGCTTAACATGATTCTTCCTAACAAAGTGATCCCCTCCGTTATTGCTTTATTTGTTATTATTATATCATAATAATATGTTTCTAGAAGTAATTTTTTTATAAAATTTCAATTTACAGTTTTTTTCTATTTTCTATCGCTTTTGATAAAGTCAAATCATCAGCAAACTCTAAATTCAACCCTACTGGAACACCATAGCCTATTCTGCTAACCAATACATCAATATTCTCTAAAACCTTTTTAATGTAAAGAGCTGTCGTTTCTCCTTCTGGAGTAGATGAAGTGGCAATAATCAATTCTTTAACCTCTTCGTTTACTACTCTTTTCCATAGGTTCTCCATATTAATATCCTCTGGACCTCTACCTTCAATCGGTGAGATATTACCATTTAACACATGATATAAACCTTTGAACTCTCTACTCTTCTCAATTGAGAATACATCTTTTGCTGATTCAACAACCAAAATTACCGATTTATCTCGATGTTCATCTTTACAGATTATACATCTTTCTTCATCGGTAATATTTCCACAGATAGGGCAATTAATAATCTTAGTCTTTGCTTGAAGAATTGCTTCAGACATATTTTTTGCTTCATCAAAGTTTATTTTGTTTATTAAAAACAAAGCGTACCTTTCTGCTGTTTTTTGTCCTACTCCTGGCAATCTTTTAAACTCTTCGATCAAAGTCTCTAAAACTTTAGGCAATGACATTAAAACATCCCCGGCATATTTACATCTTTAGCAACCGCGCCTAAATTTTCTTCAAACTCTTTATCTACTTTTTTGAAAGCATCGTTTAAAGCAACTACAATCATATCTTGAATCATATCAAAATCATCAAAATCGATTTCATCCTTTTTTACTTTGATTGAAATCACTTCCTTAGTGCCTTTGACCGAAACAGTAACAACCTGTCCGCCAGAATGACCATAAAAAGTTGATTCGTTGATCTGTGCTTGAATCCTTTTCATATCTTCTTGCATTTTTTTTATTTGTTTAAGCATTTGTGGATTAATCAAGATTATCCCTCCTTACTCCTTTATTTTTACTTTATCTCCAAAGATACTAATTGCATCTTGAACAACTCTCGATTGAACTTCTTGTTTTTGGTTTTCTTCATTTTGGATAGAAACATCTTCTAAACCATCACAGACAATTTTTGAAAGCTTAACATAACTTTTTCCTTGGCGATAAAGATTGATAAATTCCTGTGAAATCTCTTCAAAAATATTAACCGGTAAAGCCATATAATCGATTAATCGATTAAACTTTTTATTCATAATCTTTTTGACGGTTTCCTTATTTTCTGGCATCATCATCGTATTACAAATCGTAGTGCTTGAGAAAGTTATTATAATATTATCTACAGCCGAAGCAACTACTATTCCCGTCTCAAGTAATGAGGCTAAATATCTTGATTCTTCAACTCCTGAAACATCAGGAAAACTACTCCATCTGTCTTTTAACCACATCTTATCTTGACGATTACCATTATTTAAAACTCTCTCGACAAAATCAATACTATAAGTGTTATCAATATTTGAACAAATCTTAGTTTTTACTTCTTCTTTAAACTCAATTAATTCATCTACCAATAATCCTTCAGTTGTATTTTCTGTTTCTGGTAATTCTTCAGGAATTTCTATGTCTGATGCTTCTTCTAATATTTCTTCATCTCTAGATTCATCAACAATCTTTTTTATGATTATTTCTTTTTCTTGTTGGTCTTCTCTTTTCAAGTAATCTTTGACCGACTCAAGTTCAATTAATCTTTTCTCAATTTCATCAATTGTTGCTAAAAGATTTGAATTACTACCATCTTCATTGCTTGAGATTTTCATAAATGCCATTTCTAAATGAATTTTGGGATTGTTGCTCCAATTAATTTCATTTAAAGCTTGATTGAGTAAATCTATGATATAAAAAGCTTTTCTGTTCGATAATCCTTTAGCTATTTCTTTGAAATCCTCATTGTCATAAAGCAAACTTGATTGATCTATTGTTTTCAAGTTACGATACATTAAAGCATCTCTAAAAAACTCGATCAGGTTTAAAGCTATCTTCTTTACTTCCTTTCCCTCTGTCAGCAAATCATCCAATAAAGACATTGCCTTAGTCGAATCAAAAGCAATCAAAGCTTTGGCAATCTCTAATTGCGTTGTTAAGGATATTGCTCCACAGATTTGGTTGACGTCATCTAAAGAAATCTTGTCTGGACTATAGGAATAAACTTGATCAAGCAAGCTTATTGCATCTCTCAATCCGCCTTGTGCATAAGTAGCTATCTGCTTTATCGCTGTTTCTTCAATCGTTATGTTTTCTAATGCTATTATTTCCTTCAACTTATCAGTTATATCAATTGGTGAAATAGCCTTAAAATCGAACCGTTGACAACGTGATTGAATAGTCGGCAAAACCTTTTGTAGTTCTGTTGTACACAAAATGAAGATAACATGTGCAGGTGGTTCTTCTAATGTTTTCAATAACGCATTAAAAGCTCCTTGAGATAACATATGAACTTCATCAATAATATATACCTTGTATTTGACATATCCAGGCAGATATTTAACCTTATCTCTTAACTCCCTTATTTCATCAACACCATTATTACTAGCCGCATCAATCTCAATTACATCAGAGATAGTTCCATCCTGAATTCCTTTACAGTTCTCACAGACATTACATGGGTTTTCGGTTGGAGCATGAATACAATTAATTGCTTTAGCAAATATTTTTGCGATTGATGTCTTACCAGTTCCTCTAGGCCCACTGAATAAATATGCATGGGCTACCTTATCGTTTGCCAATGCATTTTTTAGTGTTTGGGTTATATGTTTTTGACCAGCAACCTCATTAAAATCCTTAGGTCGATAGATTCTATATAATGCTTTATAACTCATGGTTTGGCCTCCAAAATATTAGTACGAACTACACTTATTATAACTTAAAAACAAGAATTATTCTATTGGTTTTTGGTTTTCTTTAAGATACTCAATTACATATTCCATTGCTCTATATTCAATTGTTCCTTTTTTGAATTTTCTCTCAAGTTTAGAAATATTAAACAAATCGTCTTCACCTTCTGAGAATATCTTATAGGCAGCTTTTAAACTCTCTTGAAACTTCTGATTAATTTTTAATCTCCGATAATCTTCAATCAAAAATTCATTTTTTTCACGCATTTTAACACTAATCTTCTCGATGAATTCTGCTTCAAAATTAATCTGCTTCTTCTTATTAAATATCTTATCCATTAAAACATCACTGCCATAATAAATCAAAATAAATACAAAAGGCAGAGTCCATAGACTTGCTACTTCTATTAGGGGAGCATCCTCCCAGATCATTTTATACATAGAATACAAGAATATCGCAACTGCGATAATTAAAAACATTGTTAAGTAAAACTTAAATGGTTTCTTATGTTGTTTCATCTTCTATCACCTTTATATATTATACAATATTTTTTAAAAATATGTTAAAATATTATCGGTGATAATTATGTTATTTGATACAATCGTCGCAAAAATTACTGCGAATGGAATCAGCGCAATCAATGTTATTCGTGTTTCCGGTCCTGATAGCCTTGATATAGTTGAAAAAATTTATAAAGGCAAGTCCCTCCGTGAATCACAAAGCCATACGATAAAATATGGTTTTATTCATGATGAAGGAGATATTATTGATGAGGTTTTAATCAGTGTCTTCAAAAGTCCAAAATCCTTTACAACCGAAGATACTGTAGAGATATCTTGTCATGGCGGAAATTTAGTCGCTAATGAAATTATAAAATTATTAATTGCTAACGGAGCAAGAATGGCTGAAAAGGGTGAGTTTACGAAAAGAGCTTATCTTAACGGAAGGATTGATCTGACTAAAGCTGAAAGCATCATGGATATAGTCAACGCTAAAACAAAAGCTCAAATAAAAATGGCAAGTCTAGGATTACAAGGTGAAGTTTATGATCTAATATCGAGTTTGCAAAACGAAACATTACAGATTATCGCTAATATCGAAGTAAATATCGACTATCCTGAATATGATGATATTTTGGTTTTAAGCCAAGAAATAATCATACCAAAAATCATTGATTTGATCGACAAAATAGAAATTATTCTCAAAGAATCAGAGACTGGTCAAATCATTAAAGAAGGTATTAAAACCGTAATTGTTGGAAAACCAAACGTTGGCAAATCAAGCCTTCTCAACTCGTTGATTAAAGAGGATAAAGCAATTGTTACTGAAATCTCAGGAACAACTAGAGATTTGATAGAAGCCGAACTAAATCTTGATGGCATTATCTTAAAACTTATCGATACTGCTGGCATAAGAGAAACCGACGATTATGTCGAAAAAATCGGAATCCAAAGAACGAAAAAAGCAATCGAAGATTGCGAATTGGTTCTTCTAGTATTAGATCAATCAGAAGAGATCACAGCTCTTGATATTGAGTTGCTAAGCATAACAAAAAACAAAACACGAATCATTATCAAGAACAAAAGCGATTTAGGAGAAAGAATCGATTTGACCGGAGAGCATATCATCAATGTTTCCACAAAAACTAAAACTGGTTTAAACACTTTATCTGAAGAAGTAAAGAAACTTTTTGTGGATGAACGCTTGCTTGAAGAAGATAAAGCAATTCTTTCAAACACAAGACAAATTGGAAAATTGAAAGAAACGAAAATTGCTTTAGAAGATGCCTTATCTGCAGCGAAAAACAATATCCCAATTGATATGGTTGAAATAGATCTCAAGAAAGCCTGGTACTCTTTAGGAGAAATAACTGGCCAAAATAGTAATGAAGACTTAATCACTACACTATTCAGTAACTTCTGTTTAGGTAAATAATGTTTCATGTGAAACCTTTAAAAAAAAGCAACGCTCTATTTTGCGTTGCTTAATTAATACTTATTCATGAAACTTTGTTTCTCGCAGCCATCTTCATAATATCCTAAAACATTTGTTAAATTGACGTTTTCAGCTGAACGGAAAATATTGATATCAATGTTTTCATAAATTTTTCTAAATTTTGAAATCAAATCTTTCATTTCTTTTCTTTTAGTATCTTCATTCCGTTCTTGAAAAAGGCAACCCTTCTTTGAGATTGTAAAACCATGATAACGAATAAATCTCGATACATCCTGTTCTTTGATAAGATACATCGGCCTAATCAATTCAATTCCTTCATAATTCTTCGATCTAGCTTTTGGCATCATTGTTTTAAAAGTCCCTGTATAGAAGATATTCATCAGCGTTGTTTCAATTACATCATCAAAGTGATGGCCAAGAGCTAATTTGTTACAACCTAAATCTTTAGCTGTTTGATATAAAAAACCTCTTCTCATCCTCGCGCATAAGAAACAAGGAGATTTCGGGTTTAGTTTATTAGCAATCTGATAGACATTAGAATCCTTTGTAATCTGTTTTATTCCCATCTTTTCTATATTCTCTTTATGATCATCAAGAAATTGATCAGTGAAACCGGAGTTCATCATCACATAATGAATCTCAACATTATTATTATAATGTAACTTGTATTCCTCAAAAAGTGCCGCAAGAACTAATGAGTCTTTACCACCACTCATAGCTACACAGATTTTATCATTATTTTCAATCAGTTTGTATTGCTCAATCGCCTTTAAAAATTTTGCAAATAAAGTTGGTTTATAACTCTTATTCAAAGACTTTGAGATATATTCATTGTACTTCTCTTCTCTCACTTCAATCACCGTATATATAATAAACAACAGAGATATATAAAGCAATCAAAAGAATAATAATTTGAAATAATCTAAAATAATCTTAAATATCTATTGATAATTCAAAACTTATATGATATAATCTAAAATATAGAAAATCTGTATTATAATGGAGGTTAGAACTATGAGTAAATTTGAATGGGCATCAAAAAAACCCCTTGATGAACTGGCGACTTTGTATGAAGCAAACATTACTTTAAACAAATCAGCCACTAACTATTTTGAAACTGCTTATGTTGTTTTATTGGGTTTGGATCGAGTCAATAAATTGATTGCCGTAAAACCCATTACAAAAGAAAAAGTCAGTATGGGTTACATACCTGAAGAACAACGTCATAATATTACTGTGAAATCAAGTTATTCAAGAATTTGCAACAAACTGTTTTTATCCGAAGTAGCTGAACTGCTTAATTTGGATTTCAACTTGAAGAATGCCTACAAATTTAAGGCGTCTTGGAACAAGGATGAAGAGGCCTTAATAATTAATTTAAATAAGGAAGAGGTGTAGTTTATGTTCTTAGCTATTGATCTTGCGACCACTATGGTTTTAATCTGGTTTGCAGTCATAATCGTTGCCGGTGTCATTGAAGCATTGACAATGGATCTATCCAGCATTTGGTTTTCTGCTGGAGCATTCTTCGCTCTATTAGTATCCATTTTTACTGAAATGATTTGGCTTCAGGTTTTAGTTTTTATTATTTTCTCAGTAGCTTTGTTGCTAGGTTTAAGACCTGTTTTCAAACGCTATATCAAAAAGAATGAGATTAAAACCAATGCTGATTCATTAGTAGGTAAAAATGCGATTTGTATTAAACCGATTATTGATGGAGAACGCGGAGAAGTCAAGATTGAAGGGAAAATTTGGACTGCTATAGCTAATGAAAATATCTTAGAAAAAGAAAAAGTTGTTGTCTTAGCTATAAAAGGTGTGAAATTAGTGGTTAGAAAAGAATAATGAATGCAGGATTTTTCAGAAGGATTACTTCATCTTTGATTGACATGGCTCTTATATTCACAGTAATATATTTCAGTTTTACTTTATTCGGTAGGACAATTTTACAATCTAATGTAGAAAATTATCAAGAGATAAACACAGCTTATAATGATATCATGCAAGTTTATAATCAAAACATGCAAGAACTACAACTTGAGTATGATGTAAAAAAAGAGCTTGCTGGTGATAATGAAGAATTGAAAGACGAAGCTTTAGAGGAATACTTATCAAAAACCGGATTGCTAAACCAACAAAATCTTATTGATATTGAACCTTACAATCGGCCTTTGGGAATATATTTTACCAGTGTTGTTTATTACTATATTTTCCTATTTCTAGTCTTGATGAGCATCTTTACTCTTGTAACTAAAGGTAAAACATTGGGAAGAAGAACTATGGGATTGAAACTAGTAGGGCCAACAAATCCACTAAATATCTTATTCCATGATATTGGTTTAAAGTACTTATTGATTATTGCCTTAGTGCCTATCAATGTATTGTTTGCGGTCATGGCGCTAATGTTTATGTTCATAATCGATATGGCTTTAATTGCCGCAAGCAGAAACAAAAATACTATTAGAGACATCATTACAAAAATAACCGTTGAACGAATCGGTTATAAATATTAATATAAGGAGGAATTAAACTATGTTTTTACCAATTTTTTTAGACATTTCACCAACAGCTATTGTCATATTAGTGTTACTCGTCGTAATAATTCTGGTTTATTTAGGATCAAGGGTTAAAATTGTTCCACAAGCAACCGAATATGTTATTGAGAGATGGGGGAACTATTATACTACTTGGACAGCAGGATTTCATTTTCTTGTACCATTCTTTGATAGAATCAAGAGAACTTATAATACACGTGGTAGAGTTTCCGATGTAATAAACCTAAAGGAACAGGTTCTAGATTTTCCGCCACAAGCAGTTATTACAAAAGATAATGTTACAATGCAAATTGATACTGTGGTATTCTTACAAATCACCGATTCAAAACAATTTGTTTATGGCGCAGAAAACCCTGGTCTATTGATTGAACAATTGACCGCAACCACTTTGCGTAATATTATCGGCGAGTTAGAATTAGACCAAACTCTTACTTCAAGAGATTTAATCAACGAAAGAATGCGTGTTATTCTCGATGAAGCAACCGACCCTTGGGGTATTAAGATTAATCGTGTTGAAGTTAAAAACATTATTCCGCCAAAAGAAATACGCGAAGCTATGGAAAAGCAGATGCGTGCTGAACGTGAGCGCCGTGAATCGATTCTTATAGCTGAAGGTAAAAAGCAAGCCGCTATCCTTACCGCTGAAGGTGAAAAAGCTGCAGCCATCTTAGAGGCTGAAGGTAAGAAAGAAGCTGCTATTCGCGAAGCTGAAGGGCGTGCTGAAGCAATTCTTAAAGTCCAAGAGGCTACTGCTACTGGACTTAAACTGATTAAAGAAGCAAAAGCAGATCAAGCTGTCTTAACCATTGAAGCTTATAAAGCTATGGAGAATGTAGCTAAGGGACAAGCCACTAAGATTATTATACCTTCAGAAATGCAAGGTGTAGTCGGTTTGGCTTCAGGTTTAATGGAATCTTTAAAAGATCCAAAGCCAGAAGATAAAAAAGTAAAATAATTAAATATATTAAAAAAAATGATGATTGTGTTTAAAGACAATCATCTTTTTTTCTAATTAAGCTAATACTTCAATCATTCTTGTTTAAATAAATAAGATCAAACTCAGCGCCATCAACCCCATACCTATAATCACACCAAGAATTGATACATGATGCTTACCATACTTCTCAGCTGTTGGCAATAATTCATCTAAAGAAATATATACCATAATTCCAGCTACAAAAGCAAAAACCAGACCAAAAGTCATATCATTAAAGATTGCTCTTAACAAGAAATACCCAATTATTGCTCCAATCGGTTCCGCTAAACCAGAAACAAAAGCGTACATAAATGCTTTTTTCTTGGATTCTGTTGCTTGATAGATAGGAACAGCAACAGCTATACCTTCAGGAATATTATGCAATGCAATCGCAATAGCGATTGATATACCTAAAGCAATATTATCCATAGCTGCTACAAATGTTGCTAATCCTTCTGGAAAATTATGAATAGCTATTGCTAAAGCGGAAAACACTCCCATTCTCATCAAACTTTTTTTATCTCTATCTTTATCGCTAAGATTACTATCTGGTATTTCATGTGGATTCTGTTCTTCAGGAATCAACCAGTCAATCAAAGCGATAAAACCAATACCGATAAAAAACGTGAATATGCCCAAAGCATTTCCCAACTTAACACTTCCAAGAATCTCAGTTAAGGAATCGGTAGCCTTTGGTAGAATCTCGACAAACGAAACATAGATCATCACACCTGCACTAAAGCCTAAAGAAAAGGTTAGAAAAACTTTTGATTTTGCTTTTCTATGAAAAGCAATCAAACCACCTATTCCGGTGGAAAGACCTGCAAAAAGTGTTAATAGAAATGCATATAATTCTGTCATATGCTCCCTCCTTATATAATGATTTTAATATTAAATGATAGCACTTAATCAACGAAAATCAAAGTGAAATGAGATATTATTTTTATCTCATATTCTCTTCTTTAATATATATTATAAACCATATTTATTGAATTTGTGGTTGTGTTATAATAAATTTATCTAAAAATCGGGAATTATTTTAAATTTATTGTATATATAAGTGTAGGAGGTAAATAATTTGAGCAGCCCAGACATAACAATTGATTTCAATGCCATAGCTTCAAACCATTACAATGAAATCTTTCATTACATCAGAAAACAAACCAATAACATCGAAGACTCAAAAGATTTAACCCAAGAAGTCTTTATGAAAGTTTATCAGAAATTACATACTTATAATCCCGATAAAGCATCAATAAGAACTTGGATTTACAGAATTGCTCATAATCATGTAATTAATCATTTTAAAACACTTTATCGAAAAAAAACAGTAAATCTTGATGATTTCTCAATAAGCCGCTTATCCGATGAAGATGATTTATTGGAATCTTTAATTCAAAACGATAACGTCGATTTAATCTTAAAACTAATGGAGAGTATATTAAACAAAAAACATTACTCTATCGTGAGTCTTTACTTTTTCAGCAATCTAACTGTTAAAGAAATATCTGATTCACTAAAAATACCAATAAAAACCATTTATAACTCAATTAATGTCTCTCTAAAAAAAATCAAAAAAGAAATGGAGGTAACCATCAATGGATAAATATCGCAGAAAAAATCAAATCACCGATTTTGAAATCAATTGTTTCAAACAAGAAGAAATCGATCGGCTTATTTTAAACACAAAGATAAAACCTAGGATGTTTAAACTTAACAAATCTATTTCATTAATGTTGAGTTTTGTGACCGTTGTTCTCTTGATTTTTTTATCTTTTTTGATATTTAAACCAAATGAATCCAAGGACCACAATATAATCAAACTAAACGATTTCCAATATCTATTAGAATCTGAAACCGAAAATGAATTATTCCGTCTATACTACAGCGCTAATATTGTCACCCTAGGAGTAAGAGAAAACTATAATGATAAGTTTGACTACTATGTCCCTTATAATTATGTTTCAAAAGATATCATCGAAAAATTTGATATCAGTTTCAACGCCTTTAAATTAGATCGCTATCGTTATTTTCTTGAAGTGATTATTGACAATGAATCAACTTATCTTGAAGTGAATTTCTTCTCAACTACATCAATAGAAAACATTCTAACAAATCTTGAAATAGTAGATTTTCAAAATGATATACAAGAAGTGTTTAAGTTGATTGAACAGTATCCTCCAATAATCAATGTCAACGCTTCACAGGATTGGCTTTATGATATCAATCCCAACATTAATCCTCTGACCGATTCTAGACATAAAAGAAATTACATCAATTATGTAAGAAACTATTATGTTCATGAGAATCACTATCAACCAGAAGAATACAACGAAAATTACTTTCAAAGATTGACAGTGTTTGAAAATCATATTATCGTAGTAGATGAATTTGGTAATATGATAAGCTCTCACTTTGATTTTGCTTATAGTTTTGGTCAAACTCAAGATTTAAGTGCTACCTTTTCAAATCTAAACTATTTTTTCGACTTTTATGAGATTGGTCAAACTCGACCAACCTTTGGGGCTACTTTTGGTTTTAACAGCGAAAGACATGCAGTCGAAGGTAAAATTAGAACATTGATTTATCAAGAACAAACCTATGCTTACACACTTATTTCTCTAAAGAACTCCGATATCCCTTATCAAGATATTGAGTACATCAAGATTAATTATGAGTTTGTGGAAGAATTATCAAGACATAGTTATGAAATCACTTTAGATTATTTCATCTATAATCAAGCTTTAATAATTCCACCCTCCATATTATTGCCATTCTCTTGGTCTGAAGATCTATTTAACCAAGTAACATATGAGATGTTTAATTCAAATGGTGATGTTGTTCATACAATAGTTTACAATTAAAAAAGCTCATAATTTATTGAGCTTTTTTAATTATTTAAAATTCACATTTTTTTGGTGTTCTTGGGAATGGTAAAACATCTCTAATATTATCTACTCCTGTAACATACATAAGCATTCTTTCAAGCCCCATTCCAAATCCCGCATGTTTACAGCCGCCATATTTTCTAAGTTCTAAATACCACCATAAATCATCTGGATGGACATTCATATCTTTCATTCTCTTCACAAGATAATCCAATCTTTCTTCTCTTTGTGAACCACCAATAAGTTCACCTGAACCAGGAACCAACAAATCCATAGCAGCGACAGTTTCTTGGTCATCATTCATTCTCATATAGAAAGCCTTAATATCCTTTGGCCAATCGATAACAAATACTGGACCATTGAAATATTTAGTTAGAAATTTTTCATGTTCTGTCGCCAAGTCTTTTCCTTTTTGTGGTTTTACTTCAAATTGAGAAGAATGTTCAAACAAAATCTCAATTGCTTTTTTATGTGTGACAACTGCAAATTCTGACTCTAGCACCTTTGCAAGCTTGTTGATTAAACCTTTTTCAACAAAACTATCAAAGAAATTCAACTCTGAAGGACAATTTTCAAATAAATCTTTGATGATGAATTTCACCATATCTTCTGCTAATTTCATGTCATCTTTTAAGTCTGCAAATGCAATTTCTGGTTCTATCATCCAAAATTCTGATGCATGTCGTGGAGTATTTGAGTTTTCGGCTCTAAAAGTTGGTCCAAAGTTATACACCTTCCTATAGGCCAAAGCATACGCTTCTGCTTGTAGTTGTCCAGACACAGACAAGTTCGCTTTCTTCCCAAAAAAATCATTAAGATAATCTTCTTCAACAAACTTATTTCCAAGTGTTGTTACTTGGAACATTTCTCCAGCACCCTCTGCATCACTAGCAGTAATTATTGGTGCGTGCAAATAAACGAAATTACGCTCTTGAAAGAACTTATGAATTGCGTAAGATACTATAGATCTTACTCTAAAAACTGCGTTAAACAAGTTCGTACGGGGACGTAAATGTGCATTCTCACGGAGAAACTCACGGCTATGCCTTTTTGGTTGAATTGGATAATCATCAAGACTATCTCCCTCAAGAATTACTTTATCCGCTTTGATTTCAAATGGTTGTTTCATATTAGGAGTAACTTCAATTTTTCCGATTACACTAATCGATGATCCTACTCTAAACTTGGATACATCCTTAAAATTTTCAATCCTCCCTGATTCATACACAACCTGAACTGTTTCAAATGCAGATCCATCATTTAAATCAATAAATCCAAATTCTTTCTGAGCGCGGTTGTTTCTAACCCATCCATAGATTACGACTTCTTGACCCTTAATTTCTGATAATTCTGCCAATATCTTTTTTACTGTTACTTCCATACAAACTCTCCTTTTAAAATCTTTTTTCTTATTTCCTCTGGGTATTTTTCAATTGCATACCTAAGTGTAGTTCTACTCAGTTTTTGATAATTTCGTTGCAAATAGTTTGTTAAAACATCAACATCTCTTTTTCCAATCTCTCTTAGCATCCACCCGCATGCCTTATGAATTAGATGATGAGTATCATCAATTAGATAATCTACAATATCAAAAGTAATATCAAATTCTTTGTTTTTAATAAAAATCCAAGTACTCACAATCGCAATTCTCTTATACCAAAGATTTTTAGATTTTGATAATTTGTAAATTACTTCTTTTTGATTATGCCAATAAGCATACCTTCCAACTACAACAGCAGAAAGGTCAACTAGATCCCAGTTATTTACATAATCAATGTTTTCTAAATAAATATCGACAATCCTCATTAATTCATTAAGATCAGCTTTTTCTGATTTATTCACCAAAATCATCAAAGCTAAAGCTCGATATTCATGAATCTTATCACGCAATAGTCCAAGCAAAGTAGAATCATCAATGGTCTTATAATGACACTTCGCAAGACTTCTTAAAATTGGAGTTTTGATTCCCATGAACCAATCGAACTCATTGTCAACATAACTTTCTTTATGAAATCTTGTAATCCTTGTTGGTGACTTATACTTAGAAACTTTCTTCAATTCCTCTAAAATCATCAAATCCTCCTCCTAAAAATAAAAAAAGTCCTTTTTCAAAAGGACGAATTATTTCCGTGGTACCACCTTAATTTCGCATAAATGCGACACTTTACACCCTTAACGCAGATAATACGGACAGTTCTACTCAATTCTTCTGTCTTTCCGGGTTGTTCTTCAAATAAGTTCAAGTTGTGAGCTTTCACCATCTCTCACTCGCTATAACCTGAATATTTTATTCTACTCTTCCCATCATCAATTTACTATATTATATCACAACCATTAAATTTGTAAATATAACTATAGGTATTGTTTAACAAATTTATTTGCTTGCTCAAGCATTTCTTGGTTAGACTCATGTCCTAAATCATATTCTTGATAAACAGTATCAATCTTTTTTGATAATGCTTTTGCATAATCTAAAGGTACAATTCTATCCTGTAAACCAACTGACATAAAAATGTGTTTATTTAAAAGCTTTTGATAGTTGATAAGAGGATCATAATCATGATATTTTTTCAACCGCTCATGGTACTCTCTATTTTTAGGAAAACCATATACTTCTTGTTTATATTGGTAAAAATCAACAAAAGAGGGTGACCCAACAATACTTACTAAAACTTTTACTTTATCAAAAATACTCGCAAGATAAAAAACAATCGCTCCACCCATCGATACTCCATAAATTCCTAAAGGATAATCTCTTGATATTTTTCCCGTTTCTTCCAAATGATTATATAAACTAACCGCATCATGTGCTGTTTTAATCTCGATATCAATTATCATTGCTTGTCTAGTGGAATTATCAAAAGTTTCATACGCTTCGCTTCTTCTATCCCCATGCTCATATGCATCCATAACAACAACACAATATCCCATTCTAGCAAAAACCTCATCTTGGCCACTAGGACCTAGATTACGGTTTCCACCAAATCCATGAAAAAAGAAAATTACTGGCTTATTCTGAGTTTCATTTTTAAATACTATATTATATGAGATATCCTTATATTTTTCCTCTGATAAATTTATCATATCTACTCATCTATCTCCTTCAAATACTTATCAATTACTAGATAATTCATCATCAGCATTCTTGGAATATGAAATGGTCCTTTGAACATATTACCTTTCAATGAAGATGCAATTGTGTTGTCATAATGCAAATATCCTAACCATTCATAGTCATCGACAATAAAATTATTGATTGTATAATCAAAGATTTCCTGATATATCTTAAATGTCGCATCTGATTCTTCCAAAAGATATAATTTTAAGAAGACGATTAACCCTTCACAATGAACCCACCATAATTTCATATCGTGTTCTAACTGTTCTAAAGGTAAACCTTCAACATCAACGAAATATTTCAAACCTCCATTGCTCTTGTCTAGCCCAAGATCATATGACCAAAAAGCAATGTCTTTTGCTTTTAAGTAAGTATCTTGATCATATTCTCCCTCCAACAAAAACCAAGCACATTCTAAAGCATGTCCAGGATTTATCAGTCGTCCTTTTGGTCCTTTATTCAAAGAACCATCAAGGTTGACAAACTCAAATAAAGCCTTCTTCTCCTTATGATAATGAAGTTTCAATATATTGTTTCTTGCAACAGAAACATCAAGAGCATATCGACTTGAATACTCAATATCAACACAATTCATATATTGAGCTAAACTCAAAAAAATCATCGTGCTAGATAAGTCTCGTAAATTAACAACTAATGGATTGTATTTAGGAGAGTTGAGCTCTGGAAATTTATAGCGATTAACTATAAAATCATAAGTTGTCCTCGCATCTTCAAGATACTTCTTTTCTTTAGAAATCTCATACATAGATACCGCTGCCATAACAAAAAAAGCCTCTGAAAACCAATATCTTCTCTTTTGAATACCTTCTCCCTTATCGGTTACACTGAAGTACATTTTACCATCTTTGTCGAAGCAATGTCTTTTCATAAAATCATAAGTTTTTATAGCTACATTCTTCCACTCTTCACATCTATCAATTTTTAGATAAGCTTGTGAAAAAATATAAACAACTCTTCCTTGAGCCCAAACAGATTTATCTTGATTAAATACTCTTCCTTGCTTATCAAGGGATGTATAAAAACCGTGATTTACTTGATCAAAACCATTTTTAAGCCAAAAATCAAGAACTCTTTTAAGTTCTTCTAAATAAAATATTCGATGCTCTTTAAGAATTTCTCTTTTCATATAACCTCTACTTAGTTACTGTAACCTTCTTTAAACCTCTTGGTTTATCTGGATTTAATCCCTTAGCTAACGCTAGGTTCAAACAAAAATATTGACTGACAAACATATACAAAAATGGTGCAACAAACTTTGATACCTTAGGTAAAAGAATTGTGTTTTTGTTGCTGACTTCACTCGCTGAAGTTATAAGCAAACAATTCGCACCAACTTTATTCAAATCATCTAACATCTTTAAAGCATCTGTGAAAGACTCATCTTCTGGTATCAATAAAATACAGAATGCCTCTTTTGACACCAAAGCAAAAGGTCCATGATAGAAATCTGCAATAGAATATGATAGTGCCTGGATATAAGTTGTCTCTTGCAATTTAAGAGCCAACTCTTTGGCTATTGCATAAAGATATCCTCTACTAAGTACAAATGCAGAATTGATATTTCTATGAGCTATACTTAGATTATTTATCGAATCTAATATTTTATCATCTAAGTTTAAAACTTCAGGAACAGTTCTTAATGCATTGATTAAATCCAAATTGTTGCTGATAAACCCTGTTAATAATCCTAAGAGATACATTTGAGTCATGTAGGTTTTTGTAGCTGCAACACTCTTCTCTTCACCAGTATTTAAAAACAGGTGATACTTTCCAGCTTTTGCTAATGGTGAATCAAGATAATTTGTTAAGGTAATCGTCATCGCTTTTTGTTCGTTAGCTTCATCAATCACAGCCAATACATCCTTAGCTTGGCCGCTTTGGCTTACTCCTATAACTAAAGCATCCTGATAGTCAATCTTACTGTTGTACAAAGTAATCACACTAGCAGCTGCAAATGATACCGGTACTTGATATAGTGTTTCACAAAGATATTTAAAGAAAACACCTGAATTATCCGATGATCCTCTCGCTGCAAAGACAACAAGTTTTATTCTCTTGCTTTTAATTTCATTGACTATTTGTTCAAATATTGATTTGTTATATATATAAGCTTTCTTCAAACAATTGGCTTGTTCAAATATTTCATTTTCCATATGTGTTTTCATTTTATTCCGTCCTCTTAGGCAATATTGAAATACTCAATTCATCTTGATTAATCTCGCTGATAAAAGCTCTTTTATCAGGACATGCCATCAAATAATAATTTTGTTTAAAGAAAGGAATCTTCGATAACTCATTGTTATTTACAATAAATAGATAAACATCTTTAAACAAGCAACCAATCGTTGATGCTTTTGTTTTTTGTGTTGGTTTTCCTTCATTATGATATTGATCGATAGCAGTAACAATCTTAAATTCACTATCTCTCAAACCATTACCCGGAGCTAGTATCGGTTCTGTGATAAGAGGTTTTGGATTACTTAATTTACTTCTAAATGTTTTATAAGGCTCAATCTCTGTTGGTTTTACTAAAGAGATTCTTAATGTTAAATAATCTACTTCATGAACCGTCAAAGAAATCTTTATTTCATCTCCAGGAAAGTAATAGTATTCAGTCTCTTCGATTCTTGTTCCTAAATATCTATTTGTTTCCTGGCCATTTTCAATAAATATCGTTCGCCAAAAAGGTCTAAAAGTTATCTTTTCTTCTGTAATTCTACCATCGATAATCCCATGAAAAAAACCGAAACCAATATCTGTTTCAAAATCTGCTGAACCGCCTAAATATACCGAGGGTGTATCCAAATATCTTTTTACCTTCCGGTTATTTAAATCCACATATTCAAATCTATCAAAATCTGGAGTGAAATTAGGTAGAACAATGCTTGCTTCTATCCCTAACCATCTTGATCTATCAGTTACAAGCTTATAATACCATGCCCCTTGAAAACAAGGGATATTCTTTATATCCCCAGATTTCTTAACTACAAGATCAATTATTTTTGCATTATTATAATCCGCTTCACTAAACATTTGTCACCTTTTATAAATCTGTCCTTGTTCTTTTAATCTTTTTTGTACTTGCAAGTAGTCAACTTCTCGACAAGTAATCTTGTTCCTTACAGCTAAAGCCGCAATGATACCTGCACTTTCTCCAATAGCCATAACAGTTGGAGTAACCCTCAAAGAAGCTGAAGCTTCGTGAGTTGCACTGATACATCTTCCTGATACTAAGAGATTTTCAATCCCTTTAACTAACAAACTCCTCAAAGGTATTTCATAAGGCAATTCCTTATTCTCATCAAACAATTCTAGACTATCACCGCTTGGAGAATGGATATCCATTGGGAATCCTGATAAAGCAATCGAATCATCGAAACTCTGACAATTAATGATATCATCTACATCAATCAAATAATCACCAATAATATGCCTTGTCTCTCTCACACCAATCTTTGATGGTGTTCTTACAATATATGACTTTTCAAATCCTGGAATATACTTTTTAAGAAAAACAAACGCTTCTCTTATTTGTCTTCTCGCTTCCACCTCTGCTTTTGATAAATCAAATGCGTCAGCTCCAGATAAACCTTGCACTCTCGTCATATTGATTGATACGGTATTTTGGTTGACTTCTTGAAATAGCAAAACTCGATCTCTTGGTAAATTAAAATCATTATTTTCTTTTGCTAGTTTAACTTGTGAAAAAAAGCCAGATACAGCTAGATAACTAAAGTCATACTCTTTGCTGATAACGAAATTATCTGGATTGTTTTTTAACTCGCTCTTTATTCTTTCAATATCAACATTTGCAACATGAAATATCATCGTCATCGGTTGAGTTAGATTATCTTTCTTTCTTCCATGAACATAATCGGCTTCAGCATAAAAAGATACATCCCCATCACCAGTAGCGTCAATGACTACTTTGCCAAAAATATCAATTATTCCACTCTTTGAAGTTACCTTTACACCTTTAATAACGGAATCTTCCTTGTGAACACCACTGACAAATGCATGTAATAAAATATCTACTCCAGCTTCTTCTAGCATAGAAAAAAACAAATGCTTAATTCCTTCAACATCAATTGGAGTAACCGTATCACAAAAACCCAAAGGATCCTTGATATGTCCAAGAGTAAGTTGCTCCTTAAATAGTTTATCTATAAGTTCAGCTGCTATCCCTTTTACAACATAATTATTATTCTTGTGATATGTCATCCAAGGACCTACTAAGGCATTTACAGAATTTCCACCTATAAGCCCTGTTGCTTCTATCAAAATTGTTTTCATACCATTTCTGGTTGCACTAATGGCAGCATTAAACCCGCTTGGTCCTCCGCCACAAACAATTACGTCATACTCTCTTGTTATCAATCAAATCACTCCAAATCTATATCAATTTCAAATGTTCTTGCCCATGGTAAAATTACTTTGAAATTAAAATTTAAATACTCTTTTGAGATATTTTTTAATTTTTCTTTTATAAGAATTAATACCCTGTTCAACTCAAATAGAGGAATATCATAAATATTAACTCCCTCTGATAAAAGCAACTGATTTATTTCCCTTCTTACATATGTTTGATAAAGACAATCATCAATAATTCTTTCAAATAGGAAAGAACTTAAATCTGAGTTTTTGTAACTATCAAGCGCAATTACAGCCAAAGCACTTCCCAAAGAGTTAGATGCTGTATTCCAAGCGCTATATCCCAACAAATTATGATAATCAAGCTCAGATAACACTTCTATAGACCCTCCATTAGGATGTAACAAATCAACAAATACTAATTTCTTACCATCTTTAATCGCCTGATTTATTCTGCTTGTAAATATCTTGAATTTTCGATTTTTATTTGGTATTATCGCATCAGTTGTATCTAGGTTTAAGTCATAATTATATTCAGCTTCTGAATAGATAGCTAAAATGTATTTGCTCTCATCATAACTAGCATTTTCAAAGTCAATTACATTCATCAATTTTTGATAATTCTCTTGAAGCGACCTATCTTCAAAAGGCATAACCTTGTATTTTATCAGTTCATCCGATAAAAGCACATGAACCTTTGTTTTCTCTTTAATGTTAAGCATTAAGATTTTGCTTAATAAAACTAAGGTGCCTTCATCCGTCCCATTATAGATTGAGATCTTTTCCTCTAAACCATTTGATTTTACATATTGTAAAAGTATATCGCTCTCAGCTCTTTGAATTCCTCCAGCCATTGAATCTTCTTGCAGCAACAACAAGTCATCGATAATATTTTCATTTACCATCTCACAGAGTTTTAGGTTTATCTGATGTTTCTTGTTTCTTGCCAACAGATATGTATCAATTATGTCTTGAGGAATTTCTTTTTCTAGTTTGTTAAGTCTTATTTTAATGGATTCATCTTGACTAAAATAATAATCACCTAGCAATTTGGAATACTGATTCATTTTCTCCCAGTATACTTTAGTTATATTACTTGCGGTAGTAATTGATGTTCTCATTATCGTATCAAAAATATATATTTTGATATTTGGATTAGATCGTCTAATCACTTTGAATACATTTAAATCCTCAAAAGACTTTTCAACGTTCATCATTGCTTTTCTAGCTTGAATCAAACCCCCGCTGACTAATGCATCAATACTTACAATCAAGTAATCGCTGTTTTTGCTATTTTCAATCAACCATTTTTTATGTTTTTCAAAACAAAATCCTTGGTGCATTGTCCCTGTTGACTCAATCGGAATAATCGCTAATTCAATCGTCGCAATCTTTGCGAACTTCTCAACCCATGAATAGTTGCAAGGTCGAGAATCCAAGGGGATTACTGTAATCTTCAAAGCTGATCAATCTCTTTTCTAAAAGCTTTTAAACTCTCTTCCATTTTTTCTCCATTTCTGCCAAAGACAACTGCACCTAACATTATTGCCTTGACTCCTGTTTTAAACAAAACAGGAATATCCTTAGAAAAAATAAGTTTTTGCGAGGGAACGACGCAAGGAACATCGCTTAAAGAGGCGATGGTTCTGTATTTGGAAAGATCTCTAGCATTTAATCTAGAACCGTATTCTTCTTTATCAATAATCGAAAGTTCTAGCATATTAGCAAAACCATTATTGAGCAAATCAGATATCTCATGGTTTGAATAACTTGAGTTTATTGAAAGGAAATTATTAAGGTTCAAGCCATAGTAATAAGAGGCAGGCGTGTGATGAGCATATAGGGAAATAAAGTCAAATCCCATCTGCTCTACTTCTCTTAATATCATTTCTGATGATTCAGTTGATGCCCCCGGAACTATACCGACTGGCACTGGTGAATCTTTGATTATTCTTGCAAATTCTGCTTTAAAATCTGCAAAAAGACCAAAGTTATTCTGGCTTGCATTATGAAATACATTCGCATGGACCTTAATTGCATCTGCACCAGATTCCCATGCTAATTTAGCTAGATTATATTCATTTCTTGGTAAGCTGGCTATCAAAGTCATCTTATTCTCTTTCATTTTGTTTAATAGTTTATTCATTATTCTCTCCTGTGTTTATAATTGAATTTATAATTTTTCCGATTGAATCCGAGAATTTCATGAATCCTAGATCATTGGGATGCACTGTATCTACTGTATACTCGTGATAATCTTCACCCAAAAGCTTTGAACCATTAACATAATATAAGTTCTTATCACCCATGTCTTGTAATTCCTTGATTAGTTTTTCTTGAAACTCTCTTAAATCCGTTCTTACTTCCTTAAAGCTCTGAACTATTTCATCAAAGAGATAAGGTATTCTTGATATAACCATGATCTTGATATCGGGTTGATGTTTCCTTATTACCTCTATCATACTTCTCAATGTTTTTTTAAGTTTTCCGTTGGTACCAGAATTTGCTTCATAATCGATTATAAATAATGAAGCATTATCAATTTGTGCTAGAATATCAATCAATTCACTTTCTCCAAAAGCGTTGCCGGAAAAGCCAAAATTGAGCCATTCAACACCTAGTCTCCTACTTAATATGTTTGTGTAGTTCAGACCAGGTCTTGAGGCGCAACCGCCTTGTGTAATCGAGGTTCCATAACAGATAACTCTTTTTAACTTATCAAACGTATTACTGCTTCTAAGCATAGCTTTTTCTTCAATTCCTATCTTCAGTTTCTTAACACCTGTATATAAAGGGAAGTTGAGAAGACAAAGAACTTCTTCGTCATAATAATTTATAAAACTATGTTGATATAACTTATCTGTTGGATTAAAACCACTTCCTCCAAAAAACTTAACTTCTTTAAAACTTTTCCCGACATAGAGATCAAAACCAGCTCTAGCTAATGGCGTCATGCCAGATAAGTTTTGCTCGGAATCAACTTCCACATCTATAATTATTTTTTTACTATTTGTAAAGAAATGTGCTTGTACACCTGCGGTGTTTGAAGCAAGGTTGTAAACATTTGGACATACTTCCAATAACAAATCCTTTTTTGACTCAGGCAACCGGTTGAATCCAGAAGGTTGATTCAACCAGTTCAAGCCATATATCTTAAATCTCTTTTCATCTAAAACATCAAACCACAAAATTGATTCTTCTTCTTTACTTTTAACTATAAAATTCTTATCTGAACTCATGTTCATTACTTCCATTCTTTCTTATGTAATTATCCTTGAAGCGGAAGTGTTCACCATGAAAATAATATCTAGTATAGACAAAAGCTCTGCCGTTTTCCAAATAAGTAACGCTGTTTAGATATAAAGCCGGCTCTCCTTCTTTTTGATGAAGTAACTCAGCTACTTTTTTAGTTACCCCTCTAGCTTCAATAGCATATTCGCAATTGCGAATTCTCCAACCTAAATCCTCTTGAACAAAGCGGTAAAATGAACCGTTGAAGATCTTTTCTTCTAAAACTCCATACATATTATATGGCAAATAAAGTCTTTCATAAGCTAAAGGAATATTGTTTGATGACCTTAGTCTCTCAACATAATAGATACTGTCGCCAACATGAATTTGCAATCTTTTAGCAATCATCTCATCAGCTGTGGTCTTTTGCAAATTTAAAAGAGTTGTGCTTACAGGTGAATCCAAAAGTTTCATCTCATTTGTAAAAGAGAGGAATGAACTATCTTGTTTTCTAATTTCCTTCTTATTAAATGTTACAAATGTTCCACGACCCTTATGTCGATAGATATAACCATCAACCAGCAAATTGTTGATTGCTTGTCTGACAGTCATTCTCGCAACATCATACTTAGCGCAAAGTTCTGTTTCTGAAGGTATCATATCTCCTTGTTTCAATCTACCTTCCAAAATCGCTAATCTTAAATCCTGTTCGATAATCTTATAAATTGGTCTATTCTTCATATTCACACCTCTTTTTCATAGCTATATATTGTATATTTGCTAAAAATCCTTTCAAAACCACATTTTTTGTAAAAATCGACTAAACCTGTCCAATCCACCATCACTTCACTTGCACCTCTATCGAATAAATCCTTTAAAGTCACATTGACAAGATATGTCCCTAAACCTTGGCCCTGATAATCTTTATCAAGGCCCAAAGGACCCATTCCAAAAAGATTTTTAAACAACAAATAGAGATTCATGCTATTAGAAAAAACTGGCGATTTAGGATTAGCGGTATTTACAAACCCAATAATCTTGTTTCTATGTAATAAAATGTAGATATCTTCTAGTAAACTTCTAGAAACCTCTTCATGCCATCTTTCAGAAAAATTCTGTTTAATCAGTTTCAAAACTTCTTCTTTTTCAGCGTCACTACTTACAACTCTAACGAAGTATCCATCCCGTGATATCGAATTTCCTGGTCTAGAACCACTGATCAGGTTAAAGTTATCGTGATTTTTCTTAAAGCCGATATCGAGAAAGAATTTGTGGGTTAACTCATTGTTGTTTACAAATAAACCTGAAAATAAACAATCATTGTCTCTGCCGATTATTATATCCTTTAATTGTCTTTTTTGCATTACTGTCATGGCATGTTTGACTAATTTTTTTCCATATCCCTTTAAACGTTCACTTTTAGCTACATGAATTAAGCTGATGAATAAAGTATCAACTTGCTGTTTTAAGACAATACTTCCTAAATATTTATCATCATCAAAAAGCACAAATGATTCATCGAACAAAGTAAATCTATTGTTAATAATCTTTTGTTCAAATAAACGTCTGTCTAATGGGAAAGTATCAAAAAAATCTTGGTTCCAATATTTAATTATTTGGTCTTTGGCTTCGTTAACCCCAACTGTTTTTAACATAATAAATTCTATAATTCATACTCCTCTTTTCGATTTAGATAAATGAATAAATTATATAGTCTACCGGTTCCGTTATTCGGGTTTAAAGTGACAATCTCTCCACCTTTTAGTACATCTACACCTTCATAATCAATAATAAATGCATTAGAAAAATCACCATTAACATTTTGTCCTAAAGGACAAATCATTCCGACTGATCTATCGTTAGTCATTGGAACTTTATATAGGATATCATCAATTTTTCGATATAAATATACTTCATGCCAAATTGCATTTACAACCGATGCGTTAGTATTGATGGTTGGTTTACCTTCATTGGCAACTTGATCGATTGCATTAACTCTTTTAAACTCTGCTTTCAATTCTCCCATACCTGCTGAAGGGAATATCGGAGTAACAAATATTCGATTGAAATCTTCTGGCAAACCATATTCATCTCTTTTATTAATATAATCAGGATGTGTTGTTGTCTCTAAAACTTCAATTCTCATCTGCATATAACCAGGCTTTGGTGAATACACACTAATTCTCAGTTTATCGCCTGGAAAATAATATAGTTCATAATTACTAACAGAGGCGTTTCGATAGCAATTATTATTTGTACAAACTTCTTGAGTAGTAATATAACGCCAGAAAGGGCGATATGCTATGCCTGACCTAGAGAGCCTAGATGAATATTCATCTTCATGCCCAATCATCCAAGCAATTCCAACATCACTTTCAAAATAAGCATGACCTCCCATATATATAGAAGCGTTATCTAAGTAATAATTTGCTTTCTCATCATCATATCTATCCTGATCAACAAAGAATTCTGGCAAAGTAATTGTTGCCTCTATTCCAATCCAAAAATCTTTACTTGAAACCACTTTTCGATACACAGCTCCAGCAAAACAATTTGGCAAAGAAGGTTTTAAAGATTCATTAGGGATTACACCATGATAAACTTCTGATAAATGCCAAGAATTTTCAGGTAGAGTTGTAGGGTCTTGTCCGACAACAATAGTGTATGTTTGAGTTTTTGTTATTCCTTGATAAGACAATACCAAACTAAGTGTAATTGTAACATCTTGGTCAATTAAAGTAACTTCACCTGTTGAACTTAAAGCTGCTTCATTTGAAGAAGTCCAAGTAGCGATAACATATTTACCATCCATTTGATATTCAGTTGGTAGATCTATATCTTCTGTAATTTTATCTGTAGGGATTTGTACTCGGTTGTTTAAGACCGCAAAAAGCAAAAGAAATGCTTCGTTTCCTTTGACAGTAACATTAAAACTTTTATTCAGTGATGCCTCATTGTAAGTTAAGGTAACTGTTAATGTAGCCTGACGATCACTAACATTTGGTGTAACTTTTCCTTGTGAATTAATCGTATTAGAAGCTGTAGAATGCCAAGAAGCAACAACCTCATATCCTTGCACAAGATAAATAGTTGGTAATTCTATATCATCTTCAATTATTTCCGGAATCTCTATTTGCTCTAAAACCATCTGTAAAACTTCTTGGTCATTTAGTGATATTTGAGAGGTTGTGGGCGTGGATGAAATCGTGACAGTGGTAGTTGTCTTTTGATTATCACACGCCCATAACCCCCCTATGAGAAAAAGAAATAAAAGAAAGAACAGTTTTTTTAACATGAAATACTACCTACTCGTAATGCGATTCGTCCAAGCCAAGGTTTTTATAAGTATCTATAAACTCCTGATGAATTCTTGAAACTAAATCAATCATTGAATCCCTGACATTACCACTTATTATTGCACTTTGAATATCAAGCATAAATGATTTGCTTTCATCATGACTTCTCGCCCAATATAAACTATAGAAATAGTCTGGATACCCTTTAAACATAATACTTTGATGAGCATTGATAGATGCATCATCTCCTAACGAACTATAATAAAGTTCCAAAGTATTGAAAGTCCATTCTTCAACCAATTCACTTGTTGAAACATAACCTGTTGCTTGATCTATTTCAGGGAAATATTGCATATCAGCCCAAATCCTGAAAATTGATTCTTCATGGAAAGCAATATTTTCATATCCTGGCTGGACTTTATCTAAAGAATATGACGAAGAAACAACATATGATGTCTTTCCATAAACTTCGTTAATATAATAATTGCTTAAATCACTAGCTGTATTTGGTCCTGTTGGATAAGGAACAAATCCCATTTCAAAATCATAGCCTAACCATTTTGTACTATCATAAATCCAATATGACTCCCCATTATGAAATGCGATATTTCCTTGTTTGAATTGTGGAGCTGAAGCGTTTGATAAAGCTGCTGAAGTATACTCCCACATCCCTGGCACAGAAACTAGTCTGTTCAAGAAACTCAAGGTATCAATTGATGCTTGTGTAGCCAATTCACTGCGCAAATTACTATCAACCACATGAACACCATTTGCTCCAAGCATCTGATAAGCCCAGTTATAAGGTCTACCACCGATAACTGCAGCTCCCTCTATTCCTAAAGCAGAAATTCCAGGAAGAAGTTGATTACAGATGTCTTCAAAAGCATCCCAATCCCATTCGCCATCAAGCCATAGTTCACTAGGTAAAGTTCCCATTCCCTCACCAAGGTATTCTTCTAATAATGTTATGTTATAAAAGATTCCCTGTCCTACCAAAGGATAAGAATCATCATAAGCATATTGTTGTCCCAATACTGTTCCAAAAGCTGCTTTTTCAGGCCAATATCCTGGATGTCCGTATTCTTCAATCAAAGCATCTAAAGGTAATATAGCTCCTCCTTCTGCTAATACAGCAATTGAGTAAGAAGGCATTTCATAGATATGAGCCTGTGGAGTATCGTTCAAAGAATTAGTAATTATGAACCTTTCTCTTCCACCACCCCATACTGCATCAGCAGGATAGGTTCTATAAACAACATTGATGTTATATTTCTCTTCAACCATCTCAATCAAAGCTATTTTCTCATTCTTCCAACTGCCTGAGTATTGTTCACTTCTAGGATCTGAAGAGGCAGCTCGATTTGCCATAATAACAAAATCCTGTCCCATCATATTAGGAACTGGTTTTGTTACGACACTTTGTGTTGTAGTTGATGAAGTTGTCGTTTGATTGCCTTGAGTTGTTTGTGTTGTTGATTGATTGCTTTGAGTTGATTGCGTTGTAGTCGTAGTGCTCTGTGTATTATTACAAGCAACCAATCCAAAACTAATCAATAACAATACAAATACTAAAAAATGTTTTAACATAACTTTTTGCATAATTTTTCTCCTTTTTTTATTATCCGACAATTCCGGATCTCTCTATACCCTGTACAAACATTTTTTGTACAAAGAAATATAATACTAATAATGGCATCATTACCAAAATACCACTGGTATTTAAAATCATTGACGAGAATAATGGATTCTTAGTAATATCTTGTCCCATCAATCCCCATACTCCAGCATCAGTAAGTGCTTGCTGCAACCCATACAAGACACTAACTTGTTGTGTAGTTAAAGTCATATAATCTAAATTACTTCTTGTTACAAATAGAGTTGTAAAATAATAATCATTCCATTGCCATACAAAAGCTAATAAAGCTACTGTGATTATTGCCCCTTTTGCATTCGGTAACATAATACGATAAAAAACAGTAAAAGGATTAGCTCCATCAATGTTTGCTGCTTCTTCTAATTCAACCGGTATTCCTCGATAAAACTGTCTAAACATATAAATAAATATTCCTGATTTAATTCCCATTCCCAATCCAGCCATCATAAATAGTGTGATTGGTTTTCCAACCAATTTCATCTCTGTTAAAGAACGCAATAACGGTAATGAGATGACTGTTTGAGGAACAACGATTGTAAATAAAGCTAAGCCAAACAATACTTGACTTCCTCTAAATTTTAACCTTGCAAATGAATATCCTGCCAATGAAGTAGAAATCAATTGCAAAGCTGTAACACCTAAAGATAGTATCAATGTGTTCTTCAATGATTTAAAATAATTCAATGCAATCATTGCTACTTCAAAATTCTTCAACGAAAACTCTCCTGGTATCCACAAGATTGAAGGATTGTTTACATCTGTTGGTGATCTAAAAGCAATTGCTAATTGCAAAATCAAGGGATACAAAATAACAAAACAAAGTCCAATAACTAAAACATACTTTAAAATGTTAGATATCAAGTTAACGACTCTATTTCTAAATACCATTTTCTTCGTTGGTGATTTCATATCTTCTTGGAAATTTCTAATGTAATTATTAAGTTTTAGAAAGTTATTCTTAATCGTTTTAATCATAATAGAAAACCTTCTTTCTCAATAACATAAACCCTAATAAAATAATCATCATATTAATCAAAAAATACACAATCGATATCGCCGAATACATACCTGGTTGATTTGTAGCCATGGTTGTACCTTGAGAATTAACAGTTAAAAAATGCATAATATCGGAACTTCCAAAGCTATCGACTATCGTATAAACCAAACAAGTTAGAATCATCGGACTCACCATAGGTATAGTCACTTTCCAAAACATCTCATATCTAGTTGCGCCTTCTACCTTAGCTGATTCATATAAGTGGTCTGGTATTGATTGTAAAGCAGCGATAAACATGATAATTTGAATTCCTGATTTGTTAATAATCAAAAAAATCCGATCAACTGCACTCATCAAAAACTCAATTAATCCACCTCCAATTCCAATTTGCATCAAGAAACTAGAAAAACTCTGTGATAATTGAAAACCAGTATCTAGTTCAGCTCCGAATAACTGTCCAAAAGTACCTGATAAGGTATTATTGATAACAGTCATATTATATACAACTGGAATAAAGAATATTGCTTTAACCAATTGATGTCCTTTGAACTTTGTATTCAATAGTACTGCTATAAAGACACTAAAGATAATAATTGTCGGTAAATCGATAACAATATCGATAATCGAAGAAGTCAAGACTTCAAGAACTGTTGCTCCCGACAATGTTTCTTTTGTAAAAAGATCAACATAATTGCTCAATCCTTGATAAATATAAGTAAATCCTCCCCCTGGTTTAGGAGCCATACTGTTTAAACTCCACCAGATTGTTGTAAACATCGGTGAAGCAAAAAATAGGATAAAACCAAGGAACCAAGGAACAACAAACAGTACGCCATAAATCTGTTTTTGTTTATTGTAAGGCATTCTTTTGAATATTTGACTGATTTTTTGCCAAACATTAAGTTGGATAACTTCGTTATTTTCAAGCCTTGTTATATCATTCTTGACATGTTGGATTTTGCTTTTTAGTCTTCCTCTTCTTTTGTTGATTCTAACGGAGGTTCGATATTTCTCTTTTTGTGAGTACTTGATGTAATCATCAGTTAAAACATCAAACTTTTTCTCCAATACCAACTTCTTTTTGTTTAGTTTAATAATGCTTTGCTCAACCATCGATTGAGACATCATTTTCTTTTCCTTCATCATGACACCTCCCAAACAATCAAGAAATCATTTGGTTGGACACTAATGCCTCCATCATGATATGGATAATCACGATAATTGAAAATTAAAGCCATCCCATCTTCATAAGTTGATTTACTTACCAACCCATCCTTACTAAGAACTTCATGATTAATAAGTCTTCTCTTAAATACTTCAGTATTATTCAAGATATTAAAAGTCTCTACAAGTTTTTCAAACCAATACTCATAATATGTCGAATAATACATTGAATACTCTGTTTCTAAAAGGCTTACTGTACTCTCATAAGACCACATCATTGAAATGTTTGCGCCTGTTTCTAGAGCTTTCATAATATGATATTGATAAGAGAATTCATCTGTTGTATTAAAGGGTTTACCCGAGTAATCGATTAGTCCACTAAAAACAAGTTGATAAAAAGGAATACTATAAGTTATTATCTGGTAATTAGCTGAACTCAAATCAATATCTGTAACACTTGAGGCATATTTCATCGCATATAAATTCGGGTTTCTAAATGCTATGTTATCAAAATCTGCTAATTCCATAGTTTCTTTGAATGCTTTTACAATATCTGATCTAAAGACTGTCTCACCTTTTTTATAACTTCCATAAACACTATTCCCAAAGTCTGAGAAAGCAATATTTCTTGTTTCAATTCTCTCATACATCCTACTGATACTCTCTAATGTATTGAGATAAGTAGTAGGTTTAAGAACATATCTTTCTCTCGATGAATTATCAAGATATAAAGATGCCGGGTTATAATCATAATTGTATACAACTTGACCAAAAACATCTCTAATTGCTTCATTATTAGTACTGATATTCTTTTTTGTATAAGCTGTATTCAATAAAGTTTCTAGATATAAATCGATATCTAAATTGTTTGAGTAATCAATAAGGTTTTGAAAGTCCTTTAAACTACCAGTTCTAGAATCAAACCTTATCTTACCCATATAAGCAGGTTTTAACCCTTGATTTGAAAAACCTTGATAATAGACATTAATTTTTTCTAGATTTGTTTCACTTAATCTCTCAAGAATCTCAATCGCTTGATCAGTGTTTGTTAGCGTTCTTACAGTTTTATAAGGAATACCTAAAAAGTTCTCATCGACAATATATCCTCCAAGCAAAGTCAAATCAACTACTGGATTATCAGTATTATCTCTTGGAACAACCAAATCCTCAGTTACTAAATAATCTCGATATATTTGTGCCATATCCGAATAGTTGGCATCATCTTTATCAATCGGAAGATAACTTACAATGAAGTCATTTTTGTTATAATCAATAGTCCATTGATTTATCACTACCGAAGAGTTTATTGAAGAAAACTCAAAAGGTTGGCCTTCTCGGATATAATAACGATAAAATGCCTGATTATAAGGGTTTTCCTGCGTAGCGCTTGAGGCATATACATTAGTCATTTCAACCGCGCCTTTTGCTACAGCTATAAATCCACTTTGATTTTTCTTTATTCCGATTACCGGCAAACTTATCTTTGTTGAATCATCTTTTTTTGTAGCTCTTGAGATTGCCAATTCCTCACCATAAATTCTTTTATTATAAGGCAAGGCAAAAGCTCTTTGCTGATTGAATTCAATCACTCCACCACTACCATCTGGTATAACGATATATCCCATATCTTCTGTACTACCTGCCCCAAAGTATGGTAATACATCAATATAAAGTAAAGGATACTTCTCCTTTTCAACAATTGAATCATTGATGATTTTAACATCAAGGCCTTCGCTATTTAAACTATAGCGAACTGCTATTTCAAAATATGGATATTTATCCTCTACTTTGATTCCGTTGCTCTCTTGATCATATATCAAGTCCTCTACCGTATAACCACACAACTCATACATGATATTATAAAGTCTTTGGAGAACTGACCTTTGAATCCCATCTTTCAATTTCCAAATACTTACTCCGTTAACCTCTCCAAAAACATAAGCTTGTTCTGTAATTCTTCGATAATCAATTGAACCTTCCTCTAATTTTGATAAAATTAGACTCTGCATTCTCTCATCACTGATGATTTGCGGAAAATCATTCGCATCAATTTCCTTCTTCCCGCCAATCAAATACAAAACCTCTAAATACTCATCTGTCAATTTAAGTAAAAAGTCATCATAACTAATCGCTTGTGAGTATACACTTATTTGATTAACACTTCCAAGATTTCCTGAATAGAAAACTCTAAAGGGTTCTAAGAATCTTGCTGTTCTAGTATCTGGATTAGATTCGAATACTTCTTCCGTTCTTTTATCTACTAAAGAGAATAAAGTATTAGATGTGTCAAAAACTAATTTCATATTCTCATTTTCGATAATTATCTCATCACCATAAACTGCTTGAAACTCTGTTGCTTCAAGAAAATCAGATTTATTATACTCTTCTCTAAAAACAAAAGACACCTGATTAGCTTTGACAACAATGTATAAACCAAACCCAAATAAAACAATAACAACTAAAGCAATAATTTTTTTCCAAGGAACCTTAAACCCTAATATCTTCTCTTCAAACCAATTTCTTAAATTCTTTTTAATCTTCTTATGCCATGGCAGTGTTGAATATATCTCTATGCCATTAGCTAAATTATCTATCTTGTCCATATTAAAAACCTCATCACAAACTCATCGTATACAGATCTTATAAATGTGAACAGTTGTTGAATCAAAGAGAAGAATAATAAAATTATAAATAAGATCGCTGCAATCGCTACTATAGTAAATATAAACATCATAATCGTCTTAAACAGACCATATTCATGGATTCCCAATAACCCAAAGAACAGCATATAAGCCAATATTCCTACACCCAAACTTTGCAGTATCGTAAAGAAAACAATCTCATCAACTGTTATGTAATTGCTAATCAAAGAAGCTATCAAACCTAACCATACATATGGGAAAAAAGCATAAGTAACGACTCTGAATATCTCTGTCATGTTGCCTTTACCTTCCATTAAAGCAGTCGTTGCCCAATTGGCTATAACAAAGATAACAACAGGAAAAACAACAAGTGCAATTGTCATAAATAGATTAAAGTCTCTCGGATTATTTTTATTAACCAAAAAACCATTGCCATTATATGCAATTATTTGAGTAAGAATCATCATAAAAAGATAAAAAATTGCTACATATCCTTTTGCTTCTTTTTCAACCTTAAACTCTTCAAATCCTTTAATTGGATATACTATCAATCTAATTGGCATTCTAATACAATCATTATAGAAGTTTCTTACACTTGTTTTAATATTTATTTTTTTGAAGAAAGATTTAATTTTAACCAAAACATTATCCAATTTCATCTTCCTCCTTTGCCTTGTTTATTGCCTGCTTTGCACTTTTAACAAACGTGAAGATCAAATAAGCAAAAGACACACTCAATAGATAAGGGAACACAACAACTACTCTTTCATATCGATAAGGTTGATAAGCACTTGAATAAGTCAAGTCATCATAGCCCAGTTTTGAATACTCCATTGCTTTTTCATAATCGCCTTCTCTTAACAAAGCTTTAGCAATTCCTTTATATGCTAAATAGTAATTGGTATTGACTACTAAAACGTCTTCCCAAGTATCTTTAGCACCTTGATAATCACCTTCATAATACAGTTTAGTGGCTTCGTTAACAAGACGACCAAACTCTGTATACTCAAAAACCACTAGATTCTTATTAATGCTATCTACTACCAAAACCTTTGAATTAAAATATTTCAAAGCGGTTGGTTTTAAAAACCTATCTCTAACATTATTGGTTGTGTTTGTCAAATTGCCCAACTGCCCAAATACATACAAAAGATTTCCTTCAAAATCATAGGTAAAAATTCTACCTCTTGTACTATCCAAGACCATATAATTGCCAAAATCATTAACATCAATATCGATAAACTCTGATGGTCCAACCGGAAGGTTTTGGCTTCTAGGTACCGTTACCAAATCGCCTACTTGTGGAATATAGCCGTTTCTCGTTAAAACATCTATACCTTTATAATTAAGTTTTTTTATAACTCTTTCACCTTCAGTTACATCTGAGACTGTATATAAGTATCCCATATCATCAACCATTAAATTCTTGAATGTTGTCGCTAAACGATATCCTTGAGCTTGACGTTGTTCTTCGCTTGTTAGTTTCAACCAAAAAGCTTCCCAAACTGATAGAGTTACCGTATTGGCTCCTAAATATCGAGAAAAACTACCATCCGGATTAAAATCCATTATTCCTTCAAATATCTGATCAGCAATAACATATATTCGTCCCGTCCGATTAACAGTAATTTTTAATGGCTTGAAATCATATCCGGATTTATCTTCTGGATTTTGCTTAAAGGTTGGATCACTCGGGGCTAGTATTTCACTAGAGTAATCATAATTATGATCAAAAATCGCAATCCGAAAATTTCCAGTATCTGCTACATAAATAAATTCATCAGTGACAAATATTCCTTGAGGATTAGTTAACAAGGTTTCTCCGAAACTTCTAATATATTCATACTTATCACTTAACACATGTACTATTGAATTTGTTCGGTCCACTAGATATATCTTATCTTCTAAACCAAACACATCAACCAACTCACCAAAACTAGTTGAAATAGGTTGATTGAATTCATCTCTGATATTATCAGAATCAATTACCTGTGTCACACTCAAAGCCTCTGCTGAATAAACTACTTCTCCTAAAGGACTGTAATTGTAACTCTTCCCTGCTACTCTCAGAATCTGCAAATTGAGAGTAATAATTGATAAAAATATAACTATTAGTATTTTTTTCAAAACTTACCTCCCAACTATTTCAATCCTGAATGTGCCATAGTATCCAACATTTTAGACTGATTGATAATGAAAACAGTTATTGGGACAATCAACATAATTACTGTTACTGCAGCAGCCGTTCCTGTTCTTGCCACACCACCCGCAACTATCTGGCTTAAAGCATATGAAAGAGGCTTTAAATTCTCAGTAAAAATATAACTTCCCCCATCAATTCCCCATAATTGTTGAAATAAAAGAATAATCAAAGTAAGCCATGCCGGTTTAACCAAAGGCATAACTATGATAAAAAAGGTTTGATATTCATTGGCACCATCAATTTTTGCTGCTTCTAATAATTCATCTGGTATAGTAACCATGAACTGTCTCATCAAAAACAACCCTAAAGTAAATCCCCATGCTGGAATTATAATTGCCATTTGAGAATCAATTAACCCCAACCAACTTACAATCATATAAGTCGGTATCTGAGTAACAACCGTTGAAAACATCAATGAATAAACAATCAGCTGATTGATAAGATGTCTGCCTGGAAATGAATGCTTCGCTAAAGGATAAGCGCATAATGACGCTAAAAACACATGCCCCACTGTCCCAAGAAGCGTTATCGTCAATGTATTGACAAAATATCTACTAATCGGTATTTGAGTATTACCAATCAAATTAAATAGATCAACAAAATTGTCAAAAGTTATATTCCTTGGAAATAATCTTGGCGGGAAAACAAAGATCTCATCCAAACCTTTTAAGGAGTTCGTAATGGTAAAAATAAGTGGATAAGCACTGAACAAACCAAACAACAATAAAACTATCATTAAAGATATGTCTCCGCTTAAAGATCTACTCAATCTAACTTTACGATATTTCTTAATCTTTCTCTTTTTATTTCGAATCCATTTAATCTCATTAGCTTCCATCTGAGATAGAATCTGTTGCTTATCAACTGGATTTAATATCTTTTTACTCATACTAAGTACCTACCCTCTTGATGATTTTTTGAACCACGAGGTTAGATCCAAGCATTAAAACAAACAGAATTGTCGCAATAGCTGAAGCATATCCCATTTCTAAACGAGTAGAGTTTGTTGAACCAAAATCTAGCAAATGAGTAACTATTGTATGCCCACTATACTCAACCGAAGGAAATCCTAATAAAGCAACCGATACCATCCCAATTCCTAAAGCATTTGTAATCTGCATAACAGCTCCAAACATTAATTGTGATTTCATCTGTGGCAAAGTAATATACCATAACTCCTGCCAACGATTTCTAATTCCATCAACTGCTGCTGCTTCGTATAAAGTTCTATCAACAGTCTGCAAACCAGCAATAAAGGCTAGAAATGAAACTCCTAAACTCAACCATAGTTGTACTATAATCAAGATAAACAAGGCATATCTAGGTGTTTCCAACCACAGAATTGGTGTGTTTATAATATTCAAATCGATTAAATAAGCATTCAAAATTCCATACATATCCGAAGAAAATATCAACAGCCATAACAGATAAGCTGATCCACTAATTGAAGGTGCATAAAAAATCAAGACCATAAACCATCTGACTTTTGGTGGTAACTCATTGATTAACCAAGCAAAAACAAAAGCCATTAAATATGAAACTGGCCCTGTAACCAATGCCAAAATCAAAGTGTTTTTTAAGGCGATTAAGAACACATCATCATTTAAAAATAGATTTATATAATTAGATAATCCAATAAATTTTGGAAATTGAAGCATATCAAACGAAGAAAAGCTCAACAAGAAACTCATCAATACTGGCAAAATAGTAAAAACACTAAAGATGATCATAAAAGGTGCAATCATTGAATAATATATCTTATTCTTTTTGATCTGCTTCTTCAGTGATGGTTTGTTATGAAGTTTTTGTTTTTGAATTATTGAATCTTTCATCTCATACTCCTAATCCAAACCGAATTCTTGTCTTTTTCTTTCTAACTCTCGATCAATTTTTATGACATACTCATAAAGATTGTCTCTAGGATTGGTACGATCATTAATAGTTGCTCGAAAAGCATTATCGATATGTCGTCCAATAATATAATCTCCAGGTACAGTTGGTATCCCGATTGTATTTTCTCTTTGTTCACTTAAAATCATATAATCTTTAACTGACCAAGGTAAATTTGCAAAAGCATTCAAGTTGGCTGTTGGATACCTAGCTGCCGAACCCAATATAGCTTCCATACCTCGCCCGTAACTTGTTTGTGCTTCTTCACCTAACCACCATTTCATAAACTTCCAACTTGCTTCTTTTTGCTTTGATTGTTCAAGGATAATTGTACCAGTTACAGTTGAAGCAGACTGATTATGAATTACACCATCTATATTGTATCCTGGCAAAAGAGCAAACTCCCACTGCCCTTTAATCTCTGGTGCAAACACAGATAAAGTATTATAAAGCGAATAGTTAAAAACTCCTAAGGGCATTTCACCACTTCGAAAACGATTAGCAAAATTAGCTGAAATCTCAAATCCAAAATCACTAAAAAATGTCGTAAAGTCAATAAAAGCATTCATTGCTTTATCTTCTAGCAACAATGTTCTCTTACCATCATCTTCATAAAGTGACCCGCCATTTTGAACAATCATTGAATACATCAAAGTACTAAGACTACCTTTTGTGTTTGGTAGATAGTAATCTAAATATTGTCTTTGTAATAATGGCAACAAATCGATTACCTCATCCCAATCTTTAGGTACTTCTATTCCTAATTCATCAACGATATCCGTTCTGACAAAAGTCATTAAAAAGTCATGAGTATCTGGCAAGGAATAGACGCTATCTTGAAATGAAAAAGGAACAATAGAACTCTCATGGAAATTGCTAGCAAAATCCTGATAATCCGGGAAATCCATCAAATCAACAACCGCGTTTCTAATCCCCCAATTCACAGGAATATTCTGCATAACACCAATAGCTACATCAGGTCCATTACCAGATAATGTTGCTGGCAAAAGCGCTGTTCCTGTAACAAGTTTTAACTCTACGTTTATATTCTCTTGAACAGTAAACTGTTCATCAATCAACTGCCTTAATAACTGTGATTGATCTCGACCAGTCATAATCCATACTGTGATTGTCGGACCATCGACTTCAACATTGCTTTTCAAAGAAGTATTTGCTCCATAACTTCCAAATAACATCACTAACTCATGCCATAATTTTTGGAAGAAATTTGTATGTGCTTTTGGTAAAGATACATCCTCACCATGAATATATATCAAATCAACACTCAAAGGTTGTTCAGAAATTGAAGTTACCCAAGTTCCCAATGCAGAAATATTATCATCTAATTCTTTTAGTCCGATTTGAATATTCCTTTCAGACTCTTGAAATCGATTCAATTGATAAATAACCCTATCAAGCACTGCAATCAGCGAGCTTCTGCTTCGGTTAAACTCCATCATTTCTAATCTTGCCTCTTCAAGATAATCTTTTGAATCCTTGATAAGATTAGCTAGTTCGGGAATTCTTCTTGATAACATATAGTCTTGATACTCATCAGGATTTGTTCCCGCTATCATAACAATTTGACGATACATTGAATTTAGATTTGATATTGCATATTCAACATTCCTAACTATATCATTATAAATACCGATAGTAGATTGTAAACTTATCGTATTCTTTCCTGCTTCTAGTTTAAACCAGTAAGCTTCTTTTCCATCTCCTAATGTAACGTTTTGCCAATCATTATCATAATTGAACTTTATTGTTCTTGCCTCTTGAAAAGGAACTTCATTGTTTATTTTAAGAATTCTTGAACTTACGATTCCTTGCTTATAATTTTGATTTGCTTTAAAAGTTATCTGATATAGACCAGTTTTAGGAACTACTACCTCCCAAGAAATCCAATCACCAGCAATTCTCCAAGTATTTCCTCCAATAGTATTGTATCTCATAATAAATTTTTCATAAGGGTCTACCTTATAAGAACTCCAATTAGCAACAGGAGAAAGAATTGCTGTGGATTTCTCAAAAGAATTCTCTCCTTGAATCATAATGTATTTTGAATTATCTAGATCATCTTTATTAATCTTTTGATAGCCTTCGTCAATGTATGATTGATAAACAGATTGATAATTCTCTTCCATCTCTTCCTTGTAAAGAGTAATCTCTGATATTAAAACCGGTTCTCTTTCTTGAAGAAATGTTATTTCATGAACTCCAACTTCAAAATAGAAGTAATAAGGTCTCCCCTCATAATATCCTACCCGATCCTGAATAGCTTCTTCATTCCACCTCAGTTTTTCAATCTGTCTTGGTTTGATATCATGATTCCCCTTAACTCTATTAGTCGCTACATCATACTCATCTTCCCAAATCCTTGATAGAACGAAGTTTTGGACTTCCATAAAGGGATACTCTCCATTGATAAGAAGTCCTCTTGAAATTTCAGAACTACGTCCTTCAGCTGCTAAATACTTAACTTTAATATTGTAAAAACCAGCTTCTGTAACTTCAAAAGACCAACTAACATCTATTGTTTCTGGAATGTATAACCCTGATATTCCTGCAAACTCTTCAACTGATATATCTTCGATATTTAATTGATTATCTATTCTAGAATAATTTAAAGCATCGATTACAATTTGATTATCGGGATAAACTTTTTCAAATTCCTCTAGGTATTCTTCATAATCTGTCAAGGACCCATCTGTCAAGGAATAATTTAAACCATTATATGCGCTTACTATAACTTTTTCTTTAGCAAATCCAAAAAGCAATGAAATACTCATCACTAAAACAACTACTATGCTCAATGTAATAACTAATCTTTTTCTCATACTTCGCTCCTCAGTAAAATAATCAGTCTGTGATTTTCCTAGGTTTAACATTATCTGGTACCAACTTAAGATAAACTCTTTTAGTAATCTTATGAAAGATATAAAGTGATAATGATACCCAAATAAATATTAAAACAAAGGGAAATATATAAAACCAAGCTACTCCTACTAAAATCATTAGGATTAGCAACAATGCCTGTAATGGTATCAATTGAACCAAGAGAAAAGAATACTTAATTATTTTCATAAAACTCAAATTTGGGTAATAAACAAAGATAAATGCAGAGTTAATTATTGAAAACAACATAACAACCGAAAAAACTAAAAAAAAGTAATATAAAACTTGATAAACTAAAGCATCTTGTTCTTGTAAAATCAAATGAAAAAATCCGATATTAAAGATTGCTAAGGATAAAAAACAAGTGTAAAACAATGATAGTTTAAGTGCTTTAAACCAATATTTCTTGATATTTATTATCCACGTTTTAACTATCGAGTAATCTAAATCATCTTCTAAAGACTTAATAGCTAAAACCAAAATAATAAAACTTAAAAGATAACTGAAAAGCCCTAACCCTAAAATAAAAGTCAAAACAAACAACAAATTAAACATGACCAATTTATAGATAAAATCAAAAATTTTAAAGATAGTGCTATTATAAATTTTCTCTAATTTCATTACATCCTCAATTCAATAGAGGCATGGGAATAAGTTGGTAAAAACCAACTTATTCCTTGCCTAATACTAAAAATATTATCCTAAATCAACTATACTTATCGTTACTGTTGAAGGATCGATTGCCTCTGTAAAATCATTGATATTACGATGATCTGCACCATAAATTCCAGCTCCCAAATTAAAGAGTATTTGATTGCTGATAACATCACGGTAAGTTACCCCAGTAGGTAATCCTGTATTATATTGACCACCCATAATCAAATAGTCACCAGCAGCTACTAAGTCTTTAAAATATGAAACATAAACATTTGCTCCATATGCCCAGTTAGTATCAATCTCTTGCCAACCATTTGCTTGTGTCCAAACATTGCTCCATCTGTCAACAATAAACTTAACATTCATCTCAGAATCAAGAAGAACTAAGGTACCTCCAGCAAAAACTCTTGCTGAATCATCATAACTTAAAATAGCCTCAACACCGCTAACTACTACTAAGCCATGAACTCCTGCCGCTCCTGGATCCGCTTCTGCATAAGTCATCCAACTATCTAATTCAAATAAACGATAATCAATCATCATGTTTCCGATTTTTAGAACTGAAGCTGTTTCTTTGATTGTAACAACTCTAGTCAAAGGATCGATTGCCGTTGCTAAGTCAACAGCTCTATGATCAGTTGTAACTGTGCCTAAATCTTTAATAAAGGCATTACCTAAGTAATTACGGTAAGTTCCAGCAGGTAATCCTGCAGTATATTGACTAGCAAATAACAATACATCACCTTGTGCTACATAAGGTTTGAAGTAAGAAGCATAAAGCGTAGCTCCATATGTCCAGCCACCAGCGTTTGTAGTCCAACCGTCTGTTGCATTCCATTCATGTCCCCAACGATCGACGATATACTTAACAGTCATATCAGAACCTAGTAATACAGCATATCCACCAGCAAAAATCTTATCAGAGTCATCCATTTGTAAGATAGCTTCTGCTCCTTCAACCATAATGATTCCCTTAACATTTGCTGCGCCTAAATCGTTGCTGCCAAGAGGATCAATATAATTTAACCATTTAGCAAAATCGAATACTACCAATGGTAAATCATTTGTTCCAAGACTGATTGTTTTTGTCATGACTTTCGCTTGAATAACAACATTTACAGTACTTGGATCAATTGCAGTTGCTAAATCAACAGCTCTATGATCAGAGGTTACAGTTCCTAAATCTTTAATCAAAGCATTACCAAAATGATTTCTCCAAGTTCCCGCTTCAAGTCCAAGAGTATATTGACTTGCAAATAGAACGATATCACCAGCAGCCAGATAAGGTCTTAAATTAGAAACGTAGATATTAGCACCATATGTCCAACCATCAGGATGTGTTGTCCAACCATCTGTTGCATTCCATTCATGTCCCCAACGATCCATAATATACTTCACATTCATCTCTGAATCAAATACCGCTGCATATCCACCAGCAAAAACTCTTGTAGTATCATCTAAAGCCAAGAAACCTTCGGCATTATTGACAACTACAAATGCATCAATCCATGCTGCACCAACATCACCAGCTGTAGCATATCTCATCCAAGAAGAAACGATGAATTCTTTGATTGGTAATGTATATGAACCTAATACTATTTCCATTGGAATAACTTCAACAACTAAAGTGTGTTCCGCTACTAATGAATCAAACAATGTATCAGACCCAGATGCATAAACCTTAACCACAACACCATTTATTATATCTGCGTCAGGCAAGATGATTTCATTTGTTTCAACCATTTCAAAATCTCTATCATTGATTGATACATAGTACTGAGTAGCTCCATCTACAGCATCCCATGATAGAATATTATCATTTCTTACAAAATTAGTTGGAACCCCAAGTCTAGCAACTTCAAAAGCAACTGCTTCAGATAGAACAGAAGTTGATGCTGCCTGTCCATCGGCCGTTATTGCTCTTAATTGAATATTATATGTACCTTCTTCAGCCATGATCTCTGATAGATCAAATTCATAAGTTACACCATCTACATTCAACGTACCAACATCTTGAGCTACTCTTAATCCATTATAATAAAGATCATAACTGCTTGCTTGATCGTTTGCTGTCCAAGATAGAATAACTCCATCTATAGCAATTATTGGTTTAGCTATCTTTGCAGCTTTATCAACGATAGTCGCTACATAATCTACTGTCAAACTCAATGCAGCAAAATAAGCAGCTGTAAGAGTATCTACATCAAAGCCTAATGTTTCAGGACTAGTTGGTGCTGGATCTGCATTGATATCAACAATAGCTCCACCACCAGGATAAGCAGCATTCCAAACCAAACCAATCGCTAAATTCCTGATTTCAGCTGTTATCGCTGTTGTTGGGAAGATAATAAAATATCCACCTTCAGGAATATCATCTTCGATATTTGCTAATAAACCATGAACTTCATTACCATTATAAACAGTAACATCAAAATTAGTGATTGCTGCGCCAAACTTAAATGTGCCATCAGCTTTAACTTCTGCTGCTGCTCCAACTCCAAGTCTTGCTAAAACAAAGTTTCCATCTTCATCAAAGACCATTACAACTCCGTTATTAAACCAAGGTACACCCAAGTTATTAGCTAAAGCAGAGAAAGAATGAGTAACATCTGCATCCTGCAAGAAAGCTTCATACATAGTTTTATCATAAAGATATACTTTACCAACTCCAGATCTAAAACCTGCTCCACCAAGTGAAGGATTATGAATCAAAGCGGTTTTACTATTATTGATAACTTCAACATTGTAATCAATTCCACTTACTGTAATTGTTGCTATATCGCCATCAACTTTTAATGAAGAAACTTCTTGAACTTCTTTTAATACTAAAGCGACTTCTACTAAACCGTTAACTAAGTTGAAATCTTGCAATTCTTCACCTAAATAGTCATAATCATAGAACGCTTTAACAGCTTTATTAATAACTGAATCATTTAATCCGCTTGGATAAATCAATAAATATCCATTGTCAGGAACAACTATTCCATCCAATAAATCACTATTATCAACAATATCTGTTTTTTGTCCAGTAGCATTCAATTCAAACGCAAGACTATCTTTACTGAATCTTAGTGTTTGAACTTTGAAGTATTCATCTAATACCACTATAACTCCTTCACTGAAAACTGGCTTTCCAGCAAGTTGATTAAAGAAGTTTGCTTCATAGATAATTCCTCTATCAGTTTGGTCGAATGGTCCAAATTGGACTAAATCAGGATTCATTACCAAACGTTGTTCTACACCCATAACCTTAGAATATACTGTATCTGATGCATCATATAGTTCGATATAGTCTGGACTAGTTGTAGCTATTCTTATCAAGTTATATGCTGTATCAGTTTGACCATTTGCACTAACTGTGTACTCAACTACAAAATAAATACCGTTATTCGCTGGAACCATGATATTTTCCAACTCAACTTCATTCTCACTCAACAACCATGGTGTATCTACCAAATCAGCCCATTTGGCATCAGTTATTGGAACTGAAGGGCTGACACCGTAAGCAATCTGAGCGGTTTGATAACGATATAGTTTATAAGTAACTTGATCAGAGATATCATTTCCTTTACCATCATTAGCAACAATTCCTGCTAAAGGATTAAATGGATTCTCTGCATTGAATTGATCGAGATAAACCACTTGATGATATCTTTCTTTCCATACTCCACCAGTAGCTACATAACGTAAACTAGGAATTTGAATAATCGGGAAAGGATTTTCTGGATCAAAAGTCTTTCTTACATCTTGATTGCTTAATTCAGGATCAAGAATCTGTAGTTTTCTGCCTAGTGCATAATCCTTTATATCATCGCCATCTTCATCACTGTTCATGATGTAGTTTGCTCCCATAGATCTTGGCATGTCAGGAGTATTCGCTTTAAGGATTATATTATCATCTTGATCAAGAGCTACATCTGACCAATTCATGAAGATAAAGACATGTCCTCCTTCAGGAACCCATTGGTTAATGTTAGCTAACATCAATCCCATTTCTCCTGAACCGTATCTTGCATTAGTTTTAGGAATAACTGTTTCTCCTACCGTAACAGTCCATGATCTATTAGATCCAGTTGACCAGTCTTCTGCTAAAATTGAAACAATTTCACCTTCTTCAAGATAAGCCTCACCGCTATTCCAATGTCTAACATAGACTATTTCTTCATCCGCATTGGTAACTGCGATGATACTCCAACCAATACCTGAACCCAGTCTTTCTGGTGCATATTCAAGTAGCCAATTCAAGTATTCTTTTGATAAAACATTGACAAAAGAACCATTATAAGCTGAATTATATCCAGTAGCGGTATTACCGTTTAAAACCTGTGGATTATATAATGCTTCATAACGAATTATTTCACCTTCAAAAGAAATCATTTCTGCACGAGCATAGCTGTTTTCAACAACTATCGTTCTGTTAACAGGATTACTTGTATTACCAGCACTGTCTGATAAAACAATTTGAATAACATATGTTCCCGGTACATCTTTATCATAGTTATTGTAATTTAACACAGAAAAAATGACATTTGTACCATCAACATTGTCAACACCTGTCAAACCTCTAGTCAAGTCAACATCTTCTCCAGCTAAATGGTTTATCGTAGTAATCGAACCAGTTAACATCGGGGGAAGAATATCACTTTTGACCTCTACATTAATTGTTGCAGTCGAAAAATTACCTGCTTCATCAGTAACTTTAATTGTAATGGTATAATTACCTTCAACACTGATGTCAAAACCACCCCAATCAGATACTTCTAAAACAAGATCTCCAACTGCAGTTACATTATCGCTTACTGTTATATATCCGGTATAATCAAAACTTGAATCAGTTTGGATTAAAACGTTGTTCTGATTTACCACAATTACCGGAGCGACTGTATCGCTTGGTTGGGTAGTACCACTAGTTGTGCTACTACTAGTAGTAGTATCAGATTGTGTACCCGTTGTTTGAGTTTGAGTAGTTGTAGTTGATTCCGTAGAAGTACCATTACAACCAACAAACAATAACACAACTAGAACTAACGAAAAAACAGTAAACAGTTTCATTACTCTTTGCATTCATTTACCTCCTATATTTTTTGAATGACTTCATTCTAACTAAGTTTATTATACTAAATTATTACTTGTCTAGTCAACTGGTTTTTGTAAAGGTTTTCAAATATAAAGAAAAAAAACAGGTGAATTAATAAATTCGCCTATTTTTTCCTCTTAATTATTATAAATATCGATAATATCAATATTGTTGAAGCTGTATAGATAATTGGCCAAAAATCAAAATCATCATCACTATTTATCGGTAAATCATCAGTTGTTGTATGTATAGTAACCTCTGTCGTAATTGTTGTTGTAGAAGTAATCTCTTCATCAACAATTGGCTTATATCGATAGTAATAAGTTTCCTCGGTGATTTCTGAAACCGGAGTTATTGTGTCAATGCGGTAAAAATACTCTATTTTAAGCATGTAATTTTTATCAACTACTGCATTGTATACTGAAACTCTATATCCACCTACACTTTTTGAAATTATTACTCGTTCCTCGTCATATATTAAATACATCTTTGTTAAAGTCTTATCAGGGTCATCATAGGTAATAAAGATATCAAAACCCGCAATATCATCATTATTGGAAATATCCATAATGAAGTTACTAGGTGGTTTTTTTACATAATCTCCTGCATAAGGTTTCAAATTAACTCTTTCATTCAAAAATGTATTTGTATAAGTAACTCCATCTATATCATAGTCAACTTCAATCGAAACATAGTAAATTTTATCATGATCCAGTCCGCTAAACTGAAACTGGTTTAAATTATTGTCTAGTTGTTCGTCATTAAGATAAACTCGATAATCCAAGACAGAACCAATGCTGTCTGAAATATTGTAACTAAAATCAAAACCATCATAACTAAGGTTAAAAGTCTCACCTTGTACTTTTATCTTTGGAGCGACAATAAAAATTCCATTTGGAACTCTACGCATTTCAGAAGGTTGGTTGAGATAAACAAAATCATCATCTTCCCTAATCAATAACTGTGTTGACCCTCCACCGTCAAGATTGAAAGCTTGAATAGCTCCAAGAGATTGCATTGCCAAAGCCATTTCTCTTAAATTGACCCCATCCATGTCTGTTTGCCTTCCATCAATTGTCATCAAAATGAAATCTCCATCTTCAGTAAAACCAAAACTACTTCGAGGATGTCTAGCTTGAGCAAAACTTACATTTTGATCGTTGATATCTTCAAAATCCTTGATAACTCCATCTTCTAGAGGTTGTGAACCAACCCCAATTATCCAATCAACCCCTTGATAAACTCCATCCATATGTTTTTGAACAATCACATCAAATCCTGATTTTAGATAGGGTAATAATTCTTGATCTTTTGTAACTATCGAAAAGTATTGGTCATTTGAAACGATGCTTTCTACTGATTCGATTATCCTTCCGTCAAGAAAATAATTCCCGTAATTTATTGCTTTTCTTATCCCTACAGAAAAAATATCTGCATCTTGAATAGTCGGAATATTGATAAGATTAAAGTATATTGCTGACTTATTCTCAGCTGGTATTTGATTGAATCCTTGTAATTCAACCTCTTTGATAACTCTTCCTTCATCTAAAACTGTCAAACTGTAATAAGTCTCGACTTGATTGTTTTTGTTAGCTATGAACAGCCTATCATCATTGGTAAACCCAACTGAAAAATACCTATCTAAACTAAAATTTTGATCTTTAATCGTTATTCCTCTTTGAACATGAGCATTTACAGGCTGAAAAGTTGACATATTATAATAATCACCATTAATCCCCGCCAAAACAATATACTCTGGATTGTTATACTCAAAGTCTTTAGCTAATAACAAAAGATTAGCTCCTGTCATTTGATCTTTTGTGGTTTTACCCCAAGTGACAATAAAAGCATCACTATTAGCTTTAGCTTTAACATAAGATACATTTTGACTTCCTATAGTGCCACTATCCGTATGTGTTGTAGCACTAAAACTCTCATAATTTACACCCTTTAGCAAAACTCCTGATTTATTAACTTCCCCTTTTTCAAAACTCAAAGAGCTCCCATAAACTGTAATAGGAGGCGTTGCTATAAGCAGTAATAATATCAATAAAAGCAATTTTTTCATATCATTTCCTTATCTTAATATCAAAATCCACTTCGAACATTCTCTTCCAAGGTAAATTAACATTCTCAATTAAAAAATCATTTTCTAGTTCACAAAGATGTCTAGTGATGAAATCACTTAATTCTTTTTCAACCAAAGAAGCCGCTAAACCTTTAGTTTCTAAAACATTAAAATAATTCATCCCATGTTTTTCAAGTTGCTTAGTTACACTTGTTCTAACGATATTACAATATCCAATATCTTCAATATAGCGTTTTATCAAAAAAGCCAAATGACTATCATCAAACCCTTGTAGCCAATATCTAATTCCTTGCGCAATACATGTTCCCAAAGTATTACTAGATGTATTCCACCCTGCATAAGCAGCCAATTTCTTTAACAAACCATTCTCTTTAATGAAATCTAAAACCTCTATTGATCCCGCATTAAGAAAGAATAAGTCAGCAATAATTACCGGTTTTTTATCAAGGACATAGTTAATAAATTCAAAAGTTTCAATCAAATTAGTTAAAACATCAATATCTCTTTGATTATGAAAAACTGTCGGGAACATTCTCGTAGCACCCATTAGTGCAACAAGAATTAAATCTGCTTCTTCATAAGAAGATACAACAACACCTCCAGCTGAGATAATTTGATATTTAATCGTATTATCTAAATATCGATCTTCTAAGATTGGTATAACAGTTCCTGATGTCAACGAAGGATATTTTATGAAGAACTTCGGTGTTTTTTTCAATAGTTTATTGACCATTCTTGCGACCATAATAACCCCTAACTCATCAGCCCCAGAATATGCATAAACCTTCATTCTTAATTTCTCTTCTTTTATTTTAGCAGTAACAACTTCTTGATCCATTGCAGGGTATCCATACTCTCCAGCATCATCTTGGCATAAAATCAAAAAATCAATCAAGTTGTTTTTTGCATAATCAATCGTATTTAAATCAAAATTCAGATTAATCTTTCTTCTATTCTCAAAATCATTTAAATATTCTTGATTAACATTAAGATTTTCCAGTCTTATTTTCTCTTCATTTGTAATGATTCCTAGATCTTCTTTATGTTTATAAACACCATTGAGATGAATCTTTCTTCCTTCGGTTTTATAATATGTAGGCTCTTCATCTGCCCCGTTACCACTAGGACAACGCATGATTACTTGAAAACCATAAATCAGTATCTTAGGATTATTTTGTTTAATTTGATCAATTAAATCCATTCTTGAAACAATCGTTTCTTCATTAAGGTAATGAATTCTTGAAGGTACTAATCCTCCATAAAGCAAAGTGTCAAGTGAGATAACCAACCCATAAGCTTCTTTAGTTTCTTTTAGCAGAAATTCTTTTAGTTTAGAAAAATCTCCAGCCGTTCTTTTATAAGGCATAATGTTTAATTCTGGTGAAACTATTTCATAATCCGTAGACTTAAATATCTGTTCAGGAAATTTGTAATTACATGGTCTTTCATCCAAAGAAACATAGACTATTTTTTCCATCTTTTCTCCTCAAAAACTCGATACCATTGCACTCCTCTTCTTTTTGTGACTAAATCCTGATATTCTTTATCACTCAGAAGCTTGCTTTCACAGATTAATTTATCAATCAAATCCATACCTAGAAAATGTTTGTCTTGCAAGTAAATTAGTAGTTCTTCCTTGCTTACATTACCATGAATCAGTTTTCTAACCATTTCATCCTCTGCTATAGCATGTTTTAACCAAGGTTCAAGTTCTTCAATAATCTTTAAATTCAAATCTAATAATTCTTCAGCACTCTTTTTAAGTCCATCATATAACTTGATAATGCTTTGATAGTCCTTTTTTATAACCAATTGGTTGTATTCATGAAGTTTGCCGTAAGAAACAACACTTGGATAAACAAACTCAACAAAATTTTTCCCTTCTTTATAAAAAACCTCATCTATCTCCCTTAAAGCTCTTTCAAAAGCATTATCAGGATTATAACCTTCACTGTTCCAAGCATACTCAGCCATTGTTTGCATGCCTATTTTAGAAATATGATAATGAAGGCTGGGATTGATAAAATATCCCGATGCATAATCAGAGATTTTGCTATATCGATTTCTAATCGGCGCTAAATATTCCCTAACTCCATATGTGAAGTCGCTTACTGGAAAATTATCCCAAATGAATAAATCATTACCAAAAGCTTTTCTTGTCATTTCGATATCAGATTTCGTTATGGCTTCGGCACAGACATTATCTCCGGTAAAGAATACTTTTATGTTCTTATCTAAATTTTCTTTTAAGTCCTGTCTATATCTGCTTTCACCGATTTGATGGTACTCTGTTGGACACATTACCATCTGATAATTCTTAATCTTTTCTTTCAAATACTCATTCATTCTATTGCAAATATACGCATGCGCAATACCTGGTCTTGAGAATATTGTTTTTTGTTTATCGGTCAACTGATAATCAATATCATCTAGCAATAAACCATAAGATGTTATTCCCAAATCGATAAATTGATCTAGTTTTCTAAAAAGCCTTTGAAAATCTAATTCATTCAAATAATCAAAAGCATATTCCCCTTCTTTTATATATCCTGGAGAGATAGTATAAAAGAAATCAATATGATTTTCCTTTGCTTTATCAAAAACCAAAGTTATTTCTGTCAGTAAATCCTCTGGATACAAATCACACCACTTGGCTCTGTGGTATTCATCGGTTTTAGGAGCGTATATATAAGTGTTCAAACGATTATGACGCATAAAGTCAATCATATCTATTCGCTCTTCAAAACTCCAAGGTGTTCCGTAAAATCCTTCGATGATACCTCGATGAGTGAAACTTGGTTCATCTTCAATTAAGATTATTGGGATTTCAAATCCTTCATCACTTTTCTTTGCTAAGTTATTGAGAGTATCAATTGCATAAAGCAACCCTCGATTATCTGAAACTTGAATAGAGATTGCTTTTTGCCTAACATCAAGAATAAATCCATCTGTTTTGATATTAGAATCAAAATCAACAGATAATTTTAGACTGTCTTCTTCATTTATGAATTCAAACTTATCCTTATCGAAAAAACTTGTTAATTTAGAAAACATCTCAAAAGTAATCCATCGACTTGATGCGAATACTTTAATCTTACCTAGAAATTTTGATTTTGAGGATAAACTGTAGACGTTTCTATATATTGACTTATCCATTTTGAAGTCCTTTTGCTTTTGAAGGGTGTATAGTTATCTTCTCTCCACCCAGATTTTGATTAAATTCCTTTAAAGAAAATGCTTTTTCACTTGGGCAAGTCATCACCATTTGACGAACTTTAGAGAAAGGAACCTTATATATCAAATCATCTATTTTGCGGTATAAGAACGTCTCATGCCAAGTCGCCTCAGTAACAAAAGCATCTGTATCTTTAGCGAAATATCCTTCATTACCATATTGATCAATTGAATTTACTCTCTTATATTGTGCAACGTGATGTCCATGGCCTTCGGAGATAAAAAGAGGGCTATAAAAGTCTTGAGGTAGATTGTTTTTTAATTGATATTTTTCTCTTAAATTGACATATTTTTCTATCTTTGTAGCTTCGACAACTTCAATTCTTAATTGTAAGTAATTATCTATAGGAGAATATATTTTCATTCTTAATAAATCCCCTGGAAAGTAATAATAACAAAGACTTTTGGGTTCAGATATATTCCATGAATTAAAAGAACTTCTTTTGATATTGCCATTAAAATCAACTGTTTCTTTGTATATGTATCTCCAAAATGGTCGATACGCCAATTTTGGAGCATCCAAATCTAACTCATTTTTGATATCGGCTGATAGATAAGTTAGATTCATACCTAAACCAGCATCACTTTCCTCTAGTGCATTTCCTCCCATATAGATACTTGGGTTATCCATATACCTTCCATATCCATCAAGATTGAATCTTTTTTCATCAGGTGTAAACTCTCCTAAACGTATCAATCCTTCAATTCCAACCCATTTATCCCTAGAAGACATCACCTTATGATACCAAGCTCCTGCAAAACATTTTTGTTTACCTTCAGGAAATATTTCTTCTTCAATTCTCGTCGAGTAGATAGGCACATCATCAAAACAAGAAACATCATATGCTCTTGAATCGATGATTGGTTTTTTTAGTTTCGTGAAATTCATAGTTTTCTCCTCTTTAAGACCAGATTCATCACAATAAATACAAGTGTTAAAAGTAGTGTTGTTGCTGGAATGATATAAGTAAGCAAAGATAATTTGTCTTGTTCTTCCTCTAAATCTTCATCAACTGGTTCTTCATCTATTGGATTATTATCTCCTGGTTCTTCTTCACCTGGTTCTTCTTCTCCTGGCTCTTCTTCTCCTGGTTCTTCTTCTCCCGGTTCTTCTGTTTCATATTCAAAATCCAAGGGGTTGGGTCTGTTTTCTTCACTAGGAGTATAGAGTCCTAAAGCAATCAATTCTCTAGTAATCCTTACGTCTAAAACATGTTCTAGATTAGTAAGTTCTTCTGTAACTATTTGGGATAAAACTTCATCCGTGATGTAAGGCGTCAGTTGTCTCATAAAAACAATTTTATCTAACCCTATTTGATATTGCCCTGGATTAAGATATTCTACCTCTCTAATCTTCTCTATATGAGAAAAGAACATATCCTTGATAACTTGATTATCTAGGTTTTCTTCCAATAGATTTTCCACTCTCATTAATGTCATATCAACTATCAAACTCATCTTTGCAAAAGGACTTATCGCTTCATTTCTAAAAGTTCCATCTCTTAATGATTTCTCAACTTGAGCATCTCCTATGATATTATGACTAGCAAATATAGCTGATCCTCCGGTTCTAGAAGCAATAACTATCTGCTCATGTTGATTGTAAATTGAATATCCATAATATATTGGTGCTATCCCTGATGAAAGAAAACTAAAATTGCCCAGTTTTTCGAAAATATCCAAAGACAAACTCTCTAGTCGATCATTCGAACCAGTATAAATCATTGGGCATAACAAATCAATATGGCCAGCTCTAACCCATGTTAACCAATCTTGCATATAGATATTTCTTGCCTGTGATAAGTCGCCTACTACATCAGCTGAAATGATTATTTCAGGGACTATTTCTCTCAAATTATCAGAAAAATATTTTACAGCGTTATTGATATTATTCTGTCTCCACTCAAACCAATAACTTCTATTTTGAGTATCTAGTATCAAAGTTCTAACATCACCTGACAAATCATATTCTGTTTTAAACTTGGTTTCTGCTAAATCATTATAACCACTATCTCTTATTGGTAATGTACTATAATTATTGTCATAATAGCGGATATAATCTAATTGCATCCCTGCAAAAGCATAATCCTCCATCATTTCCTTAAGCATTTCTAGAACAAAATCCAAAACTTCTTGATTTGATGGATCTAAATAATAACTACCTCCATAAGCATTCGGATGCAATGTAACACCTTGATAGTTTTCGACTAACCATTCATTCTTTATCGCACTTGACAGGTTTGATGCATTGCCAGCATTGAATGTATGAACCCAAGCATGCACATCGATTCCTCGCAAGTTAGCTTCTGTAATAAAAGCCTTTAAATAATCGTTCCCATACTCTTCACCATAATAAAAAGACGCTATATTAGGATGTGTATCCAAAACCTCAGATCTTCCACTAACATATCCGTTCCAAAAACTCTCAACATAGATTGTGTTAAACCCTAACTCTGAAAAACGATCCATCAAGTTTCTTAAACCTTCAAGATTATTTTCTTTAATTGCTGTAGCGTTTGGCCTATGCCATACGGCTCTAATATCAATAGTTCTTGTTTTTGATGTCATATATATCACTTCTTCAGTTCTTCCTTGAATTTCAAACGCTAAAGTAACCAATCTAGTTTCCATAGCCGCATCGATTTCTTCACTTTGATAAATGTCTGTCATTTCATCAAATCTACTATTGATTTGACTCAACAATAGATTTATCCTATCATCATTAACTTCATAAAGATTTTGTAAAGCCTTGTTATAACTCGCATTTGCCTTTTCTTTATTACTCAAAGACAGTAGATATGAACTTTGAATTGGATCTCTATAAATTACAACTGTTAAAGCATCTAAATCGACTTCAACAATATCTCCTACTTGAACTTTTTGTAAATCTATTTTTTTCGTTCCATGAGCAGATAAAATATAACCATTCCTTACCATCTTTACATTGCTATTAGCTTCAACAACAACGTTATTTTTATCAACCGCAACTTCATATCCCCAAACATTTGTTCCAGATACATCCTGATTGCTATCAGAAAAATAGACCAAATGATTTTCATATCTAACTCCGTTGATTGAATCAATGGTTTCAGAATAGATCACAGTTGAATCTCCTTTAACAGTAAATGGTATAGTAATTATTAGCAATAGTAATGCCATTAGTAGTTTTTTCATTTAATTTGTCCTTGTTTTTGTCTAATTATATCATTTAAGATTTCTGATATCAAGCTCTTTCACAACTTGTCTAGACAAAATGTTGTTTTTCTGAAAAAAAGACCAAACTAATTGTTCGGTCTTTAATATTTACAACATTTTTTCTATCTTATCTACAACATCTTTTCTAAATCTATCGATATACTCAAGAATATAATCGACCATGTTTATACTATCATCTTCTATCAATTTAGTTAAATCCAAACCATAAATAACTGATTCTACTTCATCAACACTATGGGAATCAGTATAAGTAGCATTAGCCCTTCTTCTGCCGATAGCTGCTAAATCATATCTTTTACCACCAACAATCTGTGAATCAAAAACTTCTACTAAAGCGCTGGCTAAATTTGGGTGTTTAGATGAATCAAACATAATTTTATCATCCGCCATCAACCAGTCTAAATTACGCCAAACTTCACAACCAAAAAGCTTTTTTGGCCTTAAATCTTTATCCAATTGTCTAATTGCTTTTATTGTTTTTGTTACAACACCGATATGAGTATCATGTTTATCTGCAAGATTATGAGTATAAATAACTTCTGGTTTAGCAGCTATTATAAGTTTTTTTAAGTCTTCAATAATTGTTTGATCATCTTTTGATTTTGCGGTTTTTGAAGGATAACCCAACATTGCGACCCCGCCAAAATCTCCAAGATAAGCAGCTTTCTTTTGTTCGATTTTTCTAATATTTATCATTTCTTCATCAGTATATTTTTCATATACTCCCGTTCTAGCTGAACCAGCTCCATCAGTAACAATAACCCCAAAGAACCATTTGTCTTCTTGGTTAAAGCATTTGACGATTCCGTCATAAGCCATTATCTCTATATCATCTGGATGAGCAGCAATAGACATATGCGTCGTTCTTGCGATTGCTTTTTCTACTTCTAAGTTATCTGGAATATATATTTCTGCAAAACTATTATTTAATTTCATGATTCCCTCCGTATTATTTGATTCTTGGCAAACTAGCTGCTGCTATTGATTGGCCAACTCTTCGTGATTTCTCATCTGGTAATATCAATTTAATTTTACCATATAACTCACTGAATTCTTCTCTCAATACTTTTTTTGCATATTTTACTATTTCTTGTCCACCCTTACCAGAAGTCACACGTCCTAGAATCAAGACATTATCCGCATCATAAAAGAGATCATAAAAAGCTAAAGTATATCCCAAATAAACACCGATATTCTTGAAAATTTCCAAGGCTCGTTTATCGCCATCACTAACCATTTTTTGAATATATACCAATTTCTCTGCTAAAGACAGGTTTTCATTCAAATCTATGTTAGCATTTTTAGCTAATTTGATTACCGAGTCTTGTGAAAAATATTTGCATCCTACACCATAATCCATCGACCATTCATCAACAATTGATTCTACATTGAAATCCACTGGAGCAAAACTAAGTTCATTTAGCCAACCAGTGATATTTCCAGATTTATCGATATATCCAGCTGCCTCAGCAGTTCCCATCGCTAAACCTAGGACATTATTCTTACCTAAACTCATCGATCCAGCTAAAGCGGTAACGTCTCCGTCATTAGCAACTTCAATTGGTATATCACCCAATTCTTTTGCTATATCTATATAGATATTTTTTATTCTTTTTTCAAACAAATCATCTGAAACTTTTATAAAAAGTGATGCAACCATTACTTTATTGTTAACATAAGTTCCCGCTGAACTTACTCCAATAGCATCGACTCTTGGCATTTTGCTAGCAGCTGTTTTCATAGCTGTAAGAATTTCATTATAATGATAGTTTGGATCTTCGTTTATTTTTGGAAACCAAATAACTTCTTCGCTGTACACAGCCTCACCATTTACAACCGCAGAGACTTTTCGATCCGAACCTCCCGCATCAAAACCTATCCGACATCCATCTAAATTTCTTCCTATAGGTTTTGACGGCTCTGGAATAATCTCAATCTCTGATTCATCACTCAAGACAACTTCAAATGGGCTTTCATAAATTCTTTCCATCAATAAAGCATCAAAACTTCGCTTCCCATCTTTCGAAAAAACTGACTTTACGTAATCACCAAGTTCAAATGGACCGCAAAAATATATTTTATGTCCGCCCTTAACCCACAACAAAGTTTTAATCAATCTTTCAATATAAAAACAGTTTGATTCATGTTCATTTTGTTGTTTAGAGAAAACTATAGTTTTATAAAATGACTTGTCTATACTACTGCGTTCTATCCCAATTAAAACCTCGTCAAAATCATTGGTTTTTTGAACATTCATAAGGTAATTTCTGATTGCTAAAATCGCTGGTTTAAAACTCGGGTCTAAAGTAGTTTTAATTCTTGGCGACAAAGAATATTTAAATTGTTTCATCTTCCGATTCCTTTCTAAATCAATTCCATTTTCAATTGTACTACAACTTAAATTAAATTCAATATCATTATTTCGGATATTTTTATATACTTAATCATATGATTAAGTATAAATATTTGGCAACAAAAGAAAAACCCCTAATAAATCCGGGGTTTTTAAATAACTTTAAAATTATCGTTCACAAGAGAAAAGTGTTGATACTCCTTGATCATCAATAATATTAATTATCCCCTGACCCAATAACTCTGCAATTGATAATTGAACTAATTTTGGAAATATCTTGTTTTTTGGAAGTTCGATTGTATTAGTACAAATCACTTCTTCAATTGGCGCTTCCATTAACAAATCTGTTGCGTTCTTGGAGAGTAAAGGATGAGTACAACAAGCGTAAATATCCTTTGCTCCAGCATCTTTCAAAGCTTTTGAAGCTGCAGATATCGAACCTGCTGTATCAATCATGTCATCGATGATAATACAATTTTTTCCTTTGACCTTACCTATTATATTCATAACTTCTGCTACATTAGGCTCAGGGCGCATCTTGTCAATAATAGCTATTGGTGCTTGCATAATATTTGCTAAATCTCTTGCTCTAGCAACCCCACCATGATCAGGAGAAACCACACAAACATTCTCAAGATTCTTTTTCAGTAGATAATTAGAGATTATCGGCAAAGCTCTAAAATTATCAATCGGTATATCAAAAAAACCTTGAAGTTGTGGTGCATGTAAATCCATACTGACAACTCTCGCTGCTCCTGCAACCTGTAGTAAATTTGCAACTAGTTTAGCTGAAATCGGTTGTCTCGCTTTTGCTTTGCGGTCTTGTCTTGAGTAGCCATAATATGGTATCAAGACATTGACTTCTCTTGCTGAAGCACGTTTTAAAGCGTCAATCATTATCAATAATTCCATAATATGCTCATTTACCGGAAAACAAGTTGATTGAATAACAAAAACTTTATGCCCTCTTACAGTTTCTGGGATATCAATGTTAATCTCTCCGTCTGCAAAATGAGTAACATCACATTTGCTTAAAGGAATTCCGATATAGTCAGCGATATCCTGAGCTAGTTGTACATTTGAAGTCAACGCAAACAATTTTACTTTAGAACCATGAAAAACAGCCATAAAAAACCATCACAATATAATATATTGCTTCCCTTTCCTTAAGAATCAATCCATATACATTATACACCAAAATGACTTTACAAGAAAGTCACAATTTTTAAAATAAATTTTCAAAAATTGGTTGAATTTACAAATTTAAAAAAAACACCGATTACTAATCAGTGTTTTCGTTTTCTTCTTGATTGAGTTCTGGTAAGGCATGAAAAGTATCAAGGACAGATTTTTCTATCATTGCCCTTGTCTCACTGTTAATTGGGTGAGCAACATCTTTATAATCCCCACTTGGCATTTTACGGCTTGGCATTGCCACAAATAATCCATTTTTACCCTCAATTATCCGGAGTTCATGTACCACAAAGCAATTATCAATAGTTATGGCAGCTACTCCCACTAAACGATTATCCCCATTAATTCTTTTTGCACGTACTTCTGTTATCTTCACACTACCACCTCTTTGGGTGATTATATCATGTTTATTTTTAATAATTCAATAGGTTTGACGAATTTTCATAAAAAATTATGCATTTTAAAGCAAAAATCTGTATTATTTTTATCTATAAAGTCTAAAACCTCTAAATTGTCTTTTTCTAACACCTTGACAAAACTTGAACCAGAACCACTCATCACCAGGTTTTCAGATCCTAGTGCTGATACTATCAAGTTTCTCATCGCCTTGACTTTAGGGTAATTGTCAACCACTATCTCTTCAAGTGAATTGAATGTTTCTTTTAAAAAGAGTTTAGTATTCCCTGATTTGATTAGTTCTATTATCTTATTTATATCTCTCTTTTTAGTTTCTTGATTACTTGCTAATCTAAAAACCTCTTTGGTACTGATGAACTCCTTTGGATTAGCAAGTAAAAGTTTATATCCGCTCAAATCCATTTCTATTTTCTCTACCTTCTCCCCAATACCCTTAACAATAGCAGGATAGTCTACAAGGCAGTAAGGAATATCAGCTCCATAATTCAATCCAATATCCATCATTTTCTCTATTGAAAGTTTTAAATCAAATAATCTGTTAATTCCTCTAATAACAGCTGCACTATCTGAAGAGTTTCCTCCTAAACCAGCCCCAAAAGGTATATTCTTATCGATTTTAATTTCCAAACCACTATCAATTTTAAAATTTCTTAGCATATATTTTGCGGTTTGAATAACAATGTTATCTTGATTTGACAAAAATAGATCATTGGATTTAATGATAACACATCCATTCATATCAGTTTTTCTGATTTCTAAAGTATCGCAAAGATCAATTTTGACATTAATCATTTCTAAATCATGGTATCCATCCTTACGCTTTCCAAGAACATTCAAAAAAAGATTTATCTTTGCATAGGCTTTCTCTATAACCACTATCATCAAACTCCTTTTTTCTTATTTTGTTTATATAGGATAATTCTCCAACCAAAAATACTGATTATCGCCGCTCCAATTGAACCGATAATCAAATCTAGCATTGTATCAATCAAACCATATGGTTGAGGAAAGAAACTTCCTTCATATAACCATTGATACCTTTGCATATTTCTTGTTGTTTCATTGTTAATATTATAGGCAATTGTATCAACAAAAAACTCATAAAACTCCCAAACAAGCAATAGTGTTAAAGAAAAACAAAAAGCAAATATACTCATAAGTCCAGCGCTTAATCTAATCTCTTTCGGTTTTGCCTGATTATAACCCAAAATGATCTCATATCCTATCAACGATATAAAAATACCGCTGTTGATATGCAAGAATTTGTCATAACCCTTTACACTCACTAATAATCCATGGATATTCCCCAAAACGATAGCGCTAAATAAAAATAATAGAACAAATATTTCTAAGTAGTTCGGTATTTTAACCTTAAACCTCGATTGAATAATCCAAGGCAAAGAAAACAAGATTGCCGCTAAAAATCCTAGAAAAACATTCGATATTGCTGCATCTCTTTGTTCAGAATTACCAGCAATAAAGATGCTTACAAAAGATGCAACCACCTCTAAAAAAACAATCCCTAGAAAAATAAAATACAATACTCTTGGTGGATCAAGCTTCTTGATTTTTTTCATAGAATCCCTCTTCACTTTTGCTATTGTAAATTATTATATCATTTTTTTGATTTTTTTTCTACATAAGGTCTGTTTTCACTACTCATAGAATCATCAAATTGACAATATCAAAAGCCAAAATCTTTTCCAAAGTTGTCAAAACGACCAACTTATTAACATAATCCAATTTCTTAATTTTTCCATATGTTGTTTTGATATATCCTCCGTCATAATACTTCAATTCAATGTCTTGGTTATTGATTATAGCGCTTTGCAGATTGCGATTAAGTTCTTCATAATCATCGTCACTTAATGAAGGTCTATCTTTCTTACCTAGTCGATGCTGCATTTCCTTTAGCATTGAATGATACCCATTCAACGCATCAAAAGCAGCCCACTTGATAATCCCTCTATCTAAATATGTACTAGGCATTGTGACCACCTATCATTTCATTACGAGCTTTGATTGTCGAAGCTTTCAATTCACTAGAAGCGCGATTAATACTATTTTTGCCAAATTTTTCCTTTATTCCATCTACTGCCATAAAAACTTTTTGTTCCTTGACGATTGATTCAATATCTTCAAACATATTTATTTGATAATTATCATCCTCAATCAACCCGCTGACAGCTACTCTGACAACTCTAATTGGAGAATCATCATAAAACCGACTCATTATTTTAAGACAAAGTTGATAAACCTGAGACTCGTTGCTAGATGGTTGTGAAAACTTCATTTGTCTTGCAAAGCCTCCTCCAACATCCTTGCTGTAACCCAATCCAAAATGTAAAGTACTCGCTTTCTTTTTGCTAATTCTCAATCTTCTACAAACATCATCAACCATTTCTTGAATTATCTGATAAATCTCTGGTTTATAATAATCTAAGAATAAGGTCTGCCCAATTCCATAACTTTTACTGGCAGGTTTAAGTCTCAATTTTTCTTGAATCAAACTCATGTCAATACCATGGGTATGATAATAAAGTTCCTCACCGATAATTCCAAACTTTTTCTTAAGCTTTCCCACATCATATTTTGCTAAATCTTCAATTTTATTTATTCCTAAAGCATTGAGATTTCTCTCCATGTTCCTTCCAATACCCCACATCTTTGACAAAGGGGTTATCGGCCATAATTTACTTGGTAAATCTTCATAAGACCATTTAGCAATAAAATCTTTCGAATGTTTTGATTCAATATCTAAAGCTAACTTAGCTATTAACATGTTTGGCCCAACCCCACATGTTGAATAGATTTTTGTTTGTTTATAGACTTCATCCATAATTGTTTTTGCTATTTCATAATCTGTCTTTTTATAGTAATCAAGATACTCGGTAACATCCAAAAAAACCTCGTCAACTGAATATACATACATATCTGCTTCTGCAACAAAATTTAGGTATATCTCGATTATTTTTGTTGAGTATTCCAAATATCTTTCCATTCGAGGTTTTCTAAAAATTATCTCGATATTCTTGGGAAGTTCATAAACTCTACATCGATTGGGTACACCCAATTGTTTTAGATATGGCGTTACTGCAAGAACTATTGACCCCTCGCTTCTAGTCTTATCTGCCACAACCAAAGGGGTTTTGAAGGGATCGAGACCAGAAACAGCGCATTCTACCGATGCGTAGAAACTTTTCAAATCTATACAAAGGATATTTCTTTTAAGTTTATATTGTTCCATCTGTCAGCCCTCCTTCACCTTTATTATACTCTTTCAAAAACTAAAAAACCATAGTTTATCAAAGATTATTGTTATAAGAAATATTTTGATTTAGCGTTCAAAAAAAACCTTAAAAAAAGCAAGATTTTCCATCAATCTTGCTTTATTAAAATAAATTTGTATTTAATATTTTTACATATTCAATTCTTTTTTTGGTAAGGAAATTTTAATTTTTGTTCCTTTATCTTCTTCACTCTCTAATTCAATCAATCCACCATGATTCAAAACGATATGTTTGACTATAGATAACCCTAATCCTGTTCCACCAGTAGATTTGCTTCTAGCTTTATCCACCCTGTAGAACCGCTCGAAAATTCGCGATTGATCAATTTTAGGAATCCCGATTCCATCATCCTTTATCTCTAGGATAAGATAGTTTTCATGAATATATACATCAATCCAAACATTGCCTTTTTTAACGCCATATTTAATCGAGTTTTCAATGATATTCTTCAACAACTGATAGATTTCTTCATAACTAATCCAAACTTCAAAATCGGCTATATTCTTATGAATAGTAATTGAGTTCTCTTTAGCCAAAACTTCGAGGTTTTTAATAACTTCTTCGATTATTTTAGGCAAATGTTGTTTTTGCTTTTTAGAATGATATTTCTTATTTTCATATTCTGATAAAACCAACATATCCATTACTAAATTATTCATTCTTTTCGCTTCTTGAGTGATTCTGCCTACTAAGTCTTTAGTCATACTTTCATCTTTAGCCATGCCTTGAACAATAATATCCGCTGAACCTATTATTGATGTTAATGGTGACTTGAGTTCATGAGAAGCATTAACAAAAAAATCTCTTTTTAACATCTCGATGCTTCTAATAGCAGTTATATCTGAATAGATTAAAATAATACTTGAGTTATCACTCCAATCCTTTTCTAGATAGTTTATTGATACAGAAAAATACTCATCTCTTACCATTACAACTAAATTGCTGTTGGTTCTATTCTCATATGCTTTTTTGATAGCTGCTTGAATATCATCATCTCTAAACAAATAACGGTAATCCTTATTGATATTGAGATCGATATTAAATCGATACAAACTCTTTAAATACTGGTTGAGCAATGTGATTTTGCCCTCTTCATTTAAAACACAGATTCCTTGGTTCATATGATTCAAAAGAAAATCTGATTTTTGTTTTTCTGACTTCAATGAAGCTATATTAGTAGAAATAGCTTTATTGATAATATTGATTTCTTTAATCAAATTATTAATTTCATCATATTTTTCAACTGGAACAATCTCATCATATTCGCCATTATTGACATTTTGCAGTATCTCTTTTATCGAAATCAAAGGTTTCAAACTTTGATTGATCAAAAAAGTACTCGACAAAATTGATAGAACGATTATTGCAATACCAATCACTATTGACAACCCGATAAAATCATTCAAAAACTGTAATACTGAACCGCTCGGAATAGCTACTCTTAGATAGTGTCCGTTATCAAGTTCAGTTGCTAAATACATCATTTCTATATTTAAGGTATCTGATCTTCTAATAAAAATAGTCCCAATTTCTCTTAACTCTGGACGATTATAATGATTTTCTAAATCATCCGCTAAAGAATCTTCTAAAACTTCTCCTTGAGGATCGATAAATGTTATTCTTAAATAGTCTTTTAAACTTTGATATTTCTCAATAATCTGATGCTCTGAGAGTCCTGCTTCATAATCTATTTCTATAATCTCAAGATATTTTTCCAAATTGAGTTTAGATACATTGTTGATGCTATTTCTAGCAAAAAGGGTTGCTCCTACAATAAAGACAACCAGTGCTCCAAATATCAAAAGAATGAACTCAAAACTAATTTTTCTTTTCATAGGACAAATTTATACCCCACTCCTCGTAAGGTTTCTATCAAATTACCTTCCAACCCTGATTCCTTTAGTTTTTTTCTAATTTCTTTTACATGCACATCCAACGTTCTTGTTTCGCCAAGAAAATCATAACCCCATACCTTATTCAAAATATCATCTCGAGTTAAAACTTTATTATGATTCTCCATAAAATACTTCAATAGTTCGAATTGTTTCTTAGTAAAAATCAAGGTATTTGATCTATAGTTAACATTATAATTGCTCGCATCAAGAAGTAACCCTTTGATCTCGATAATCTTTTTCGCATCTGTATCATCAAATCTTCTTAGTAATGCTTTACATCTCGATACGAGTTCTAAAACTCCAAATGGCTTGATTAAATAATCATCTGCTCCTAAATCAATTCCAATAACACGATCAATCTCAGATGTTTTTGCTGATACAACCATTATTGGAATACGTTTGTATTTAGAGTTATTTCTTATTCTTCTAATTATCTCAAGACCATCGATATCCGGTAACATGATATCAAGAAGAAACAAATCTGGAATTTGTTCATTGAGTCTTTGAAACAAAGATTTTGCATTGTCAAAATTCACAATTTCAAATTGTGAATTCTCCAAGGCAATCTTGATAACGTTTTGAATATTTAAATCATCTTCAACTGAAAAAACCAATGGTCTCATAATAAAAGCATCCTTTATCTTCGATGATGTCCTAAAATAGAAAACAAAACCCATTCTGCAAGATTCACTGCATGATCGCCTATTCTTTCAAGATACTTAGCTGCCATCATCAAATATAAAGCGTAATCTGCATCAATTTCATTGTTTCTTATCGCTTCTGCAACTAAACTTCTTATACTTGAAAACAAATCATCCACTATATCATCTTTTTCAATCACCGCTAAGGCGATATCCTGATCTTGATTTACAAAAGACTCCAACGCCATTTTTATCATTTCTTCGCTGACATCAACCATCTTTCCTATTTGTTTAACCGAAAAAGGCTTATTTGTTTTTTCCATAAAAACGGTTAACTTTGATATGTCCGCTGCATGATCACCGATTCTTTCCAAATCTGTTATCATTTTTAACACTGAAGTAATCAATCTTAAATCTCTTGCGACAGGTTGTTCTCTTAAAATTATTCGCATGCATTCTCTTTCTATATTATATTCATACTCATTTACTTCTTTGTCCTTCTTAATGATATCATCTGCTAATTCTGTATTCATATCTAAAAAAGCTTTTAAAGCTTCATGTATATTTTTGATAACAATATCCCCCATTTTAATAAGGGTTAACTTCAATTCTTCCAATTCTTTTTCAAATTGTGTTCTATAAGTCATAGAAACCTCCATTTTAATTATATATTATTACATTGTTTAATTCAACGGCTTACCCAAATCGACCCGTAATATATTCCTCTGTTTTAATTTTCTTAGGTGTTGAAAAAATAAGGTCAGTTTTATCATATTCAACCAGTTCTCCAGTTAGGAAAAAAGCTGTATTATCAGAGATTCTTGCGGCTTGTTGCATTGAGTGAGTAACGATTATGATAGTATAGTTCTTTTTTAACTCAGTTATCAATTGCTCAATCTTCAAAGTTGCTATCGGATCTAAAGCACTTGTTGGTTCATCCATAAGAATTACTTCAGGTTCCATTGCAATCGCTCTAGCGATGCAAAGTCTTTGTTGTTGTCCTCCTGATAATCCCATTGCACTATTTTTTAATCTATCCTTAACTTCATCCCAAAGCGCAGCTTTTTTAAGCGAGGTTTCTACAATACTATCAAGTTCTGTTTTACTTTTTATACCTTGACACCGTGGCCCATAGGCAATATTGTCATAAATACTCATAGGGAATGGATTGGGTTTTTGAAAAACCATTCCTACTTTTGTTCTTAAAGAGATTACATCATAGGTTCTTTCATAAACATTCTTTTCCCGATAAAGAACTTCACCTTCGATTTTACAGACATCAATTAAATCATTCATACGATTTAAACAACGTAAGAAAGTTGATTTTCCACAACCAGATGGTCCTATTAAAGCTGTAACTTTATTTCTTTCTATATTTATATTTACATCTTTTAAAGCTTGTAATGGTCCATAATATAAGTCTAAATTCTTAATTTCAAATACATCAACATTCATAATTAATCCCTCCTTTATTCAAAACGTTTGATAAAATTACGTGACAGCAACTTCACCGCTACATTTAATATCAAAACAATCATCAATATAATAATTGCAATTGTACTAGCTAATTCTATATTTGCTGGTTCATCAGTCATCAAAGACCAAATGTTTACCGCTAAAGTTGTTGATTTTCCAAAAATTGAAACATCATCTTTTACCGCTGTTCCTATTGCAAATATCAACGCTGCACTTTCTCCAATGATTCTTCCTATCGCAAGTAAAGTAGCGGTAAGTATTCCTGGTAGAGATGAAGGAAGTACTACTTTAAAAGTAGTTTGTGTACTGTTTGCTCCTAGGGCTAATGAAGCAAATCTGAAATCATCAGGAACAACCTTAAGACTTTCTTCGGTAGAGCGGATAATCACAGGAAGCAAGATAACTGCTAATGTCAATGAGCCAGATAATAGATTTGCGCTATCTGCTGGTGTATATTTGACTGTTAAAGGAACAAATACTGCTAAGCCCATTAACCCAAAAATAATACTTGGCACTCCTGTTAACATTTCAATCATCGATCTTATGGTATTGGTAACTCGATTTTTCTTAGCAAATTCATTCAGATAAATCGCTGTAAAAATACCAATAGGTAACGCAAATAACAGCGTAAGTCCAATGACATAAAGAGTTGTTATTAAAGAACCTCTAATGCCTCCTCCTAATGATGAAAATATAATCTCTCTGAACATATCGCTATTATCTAGTTCATCAATCATATTCTTAGCTCCAAACATACTTAAAGCTGAATTTTTATCAAAGAAACTAATTGATGTTACTATATTTCCTTCTTCGATATTAAAATATTGATTGTCTTGATTGTTTCTGTCATACATATTATTTAGCGGTGAATCCTTTGCTACATAACTGACAACAATTATCTGCTTTCCTTCGCGATTTAAATCATCAGATAGCGCTATTCCCCATTTTTCTGAATAGAAATCATCATCACCTAAAAAATCAGGTTTAGATGTTTGTGAGAAACTAACCACTTCTTCGATACCGCCATTATAGTATTTTGCATGATAATCGTTAGTTATTAGTCCAAAGTTTACCAACCCTGCCCCGTTTCTAAAAACAAATATAAAAATCAACGAAAGGGTAACAACGGCAACAGAAGCAGCTAAATATGTTATTCCTTGCAAAATGTTATCAATTTTCTTTCTTTTATTTGACATCGACATTACCTACCCTTCTCTTGATAAAGTTAAGCGTAGCATTGGTAAGTAATATGATAATCATCAAAACTATCCCGACACTAAATCTAATATCATAATCTATTCCAATTGTTTCTTTCAAGCCTTGTAACATTGTAGAGGTTAAAGTTGAGGTCGTCTGAAAAAAACCTAAACTCGGCCCACTTCTAGCGTTTCCAGCCACAAGATAAACTGCTGTTGCTTCTCCTAAGGCTCTTCCTGTCCCCAAAATAGCAGCTGTGAATATACCAGATTTTGCACTTGTCAAAACAACTTTAAAATTTGTTTGGGTCTTTGTAGCACCAAGTGCTAAAGAGCCGTGAATAATATCTTTTCTAACACTTCTTATCGCTACTTCGGATAAAGCGGTAATTGTTGGTAGAATCATCAACGACAACACCAAGACTGTGGCCATAACCGAGTTCCCCCCTGAAGATTGAATTCCGAATAATTTTGCAAAATTGTAAACTAATTGCAAAATTATTCCGCTTCCAAACAATCCATATATAATGGAAGGAATCGCCGCTAAAAGTTCTACTGTAGTCCTCAATATTTCACTTAATCTCTTCGGTGCAATCTTGGCTATAAATAACGCAGTCAAGACACCAATTGGCATCGATATTGAAAGTGAAAGCAATGCTATATACACAGTATTTATTATAATAAATCCTACCCCATAGAGATTTGATTGAAATACTGTTCCTTGCAACCAAGTATCTCCCATAAGAAATCTTATAACATCAACTCTACCTATGCCATTATTGTCTGTAACAAAAGGTTTTATACCTTCTCTAGCGATGAAAAATATGATAATAATTATGAAAGATGCAGAAATGATAGTCGCTAAAAAGAAGAAGATTCTAACAAAGAAATCAACTAATTCTTTTTTGCTGTTAAATGTAAATCTATTCTTCAAATTCGTTAACAAAGTTTTTGTTTTACTCATGTTCTTATACCCCCAAATACACAAGAAAAGCCCTTATTATTAGGGCATTTCCCATGTAAAAATTAATGTTGTTAGCTGAGTAATTGATCCCAAGTGGTATAAGTTCCACCGAACATTTTCTTTAAATCATCTGCAGTTACATTACTTACTTCGTTGTTTAGATGAACTATAGCTACAATCGCATCCCAAGCCAATTGTCCTTGTGTTCCTGCGCTTCCTAGTTCACTTTCTTTAAAAGGACGTGAAGCAAAACCTACATGTTTGTAATTATCTCCATCTTTTTCAGAACCTTGAGTTCTCTTGAAACCATCTGAAGATCCAGTATGATCATGCTCTGGTACAAAGTTTCCACATTTAGGCGCAAATGAAGCTGATAATGCTAATGCAATTTTTTCAATTGAATCTGATCCCCCAAATTTAATAGTTACTCCACTATTATCTAAAGAACAAACTTCATGACTATCTTTAATCGCATCCCATGATTGTGTGCTTGTCAAAGGAATTGCGCCTTGATTTGTTATAATATCTGCGCCATCAGTTGATTCTAAAAAAGCTATGAAAGCCAATGTGATATTCTTTTCTGTGTCATTTGCGAAGTCATCTAGAGATCTAATAATATAGTTAAACGGTCTTTTAAGTCCATATGTGTCATTTACAACGTTAGCTACTGTTGGAGCTACTCCATCAAAATTCAAACCCTTAACTGTATCATTCAAACTAGCTAATGATATATAACCTATTCCATATTCATCAATTGTCATTGAAGTTAATATTCCTGTGTTATCTTTGATTACAAAACCACTTGCGAGTTTTGAATCATCTTCTGCTGCTTCATCAAATCCAATTCCACCCATAAATCCTGCTCTTGTTCCGCTTGATGTATCTCTAGTGTAGACTGTAATTGTGCTTGAAGCATCCCATTTGTCATTTTGTCCGCAACCGACAAAACTAATTCCTAATAAAACTACTGCTAAAACTAAAACTAATTTTTTCATTTATTTCTCCCCTTTTATTTTTATTCGTTCTAATTTTAAACTTAAAATGTAAAATGAAATATCATGAATAGGTAAAGAAATGTAAATAATATGTAAAATAAAAAAAACGCCAGTAGTTATTGTTACCTACTGACATTCTATTTTGATATTTAATTATCTAAAAGATGATTTCAATTCGACTATTCTGTTAAAAATCAAATTATCTGCTGAAGAATCATAATCTGTTGTAAAGTAACCCTTTCTAATAAATTGGAATCTCTCTAAAGGATGTGTATCTTTAACCGATCTCTCAACATAACCATAAGAAGTCTTCCATGAGTTATGATTGATTCTAGCCATTAAGTCCCCTTTAGAATCAGAGTCTATTAGTAGCGGTTCGAAAAGGTTTATACTTGCTTTTAAGGCTGTTGAAGCTTCTACATAATGAATATTGCCATTTGGTTTTCTTTCATCAAAACCACTACCTGATTTAGTTAAAGGGTCATATGTACACAATAACTCAACAATTTTACCAGAATCATCATAGATAACCTCATTACACTTTATGAAATACCCATGCATCAATCTTACTTCTAACCCTAAAGACAATCTTTTCCATTTCTTATTTGGTTTCTCTACTTCAAAATCTTCTCTTTCGATATAAAGGTTTCTTCCAAAAGCTACCATTCTTTTTCCTAAAGCCAAATTATCTTGATTGTAATCCACTTCATTCCATTCTATTTCATCTTCAGGATAATTTGTTATGACTACTTTTAATGGATCAACAATTACACTAACTCTTTTGACTTTATCAATTAAATCATTTCTTAAAGATGTCTCTAACATCTCGCTTGAGACAGTAGAATTAACTCTAGATAATCCCGTGGAAAGAATAAATTTAATAATTGAATCTTTGGTATAACCTCTTCTTCTAAACCCCGCAAGAGTTGGCATTCTCGGGTCATCATATCCTTTTACAACCCCTTCTTCAACCAATTGTCTCAAATATCTTTTTGACATAATAGTGTTAGTGATATTAAGCCTGCCAAATTCGTATTGATGTGGAATATGTTTTGTCTCACATTTTTCAATAAACCAATCATATAAGACCCTATGATCATCATATTCCAATGAACATAACGAATGGCTAACCCCTTCAATAGCATCTTGTAAAGGATGTGCAAAATCATACATCGGGTAAATACACCATCTATTCCCTGTGTTATGGTGTTTTATATGGATAATTCGATATATTACTGGATCACGCATATTCATATTAGCTGATGCCATATCAATTTTAGCTCTTAATGTCTTCTCACCGTCTTTGAAATCACCATTTCTCATCGCAGTGAACAATTTTAGATTCTCTTCTATTGAGCGATTGCGATAAGGGGAATCCTTACCAGGAGAAGTCAGCGTTCCACGATATTCACGCATCTGTTCGGCTGTTAAATCACAAACATAAGCTAAACCTTTTTTAATAAGCTTAATAGCTAATTCATAAGATTCATCAAAATAATCCGATCCAAAAAGAATTTCTGCTGGTTCATAACCTAACCAAGCAATATCTTCTTTAATCGCCTCAACAAAAGAACTGTCTTCTTTAACTGGGTTTGTATCATCAAACCTTAAATTTGTTTTACCCCCAAAATGTTTTGCTAATTCAAAGTTAGTTACGATTGCTCTTGCATGTCCAATATGTAAGTAAGCATTTGGTTCAGGAGGAAATCTAGTTACAATTTTTGATACCTTCCCTGTTTTTAAATCTTCCTCCATAATTGTTTTGATAAAATTTGATTCTATTTCCATTAACTACACCTCCAAACTTAGTCTAGATTGTCCATTTATAGTCAATCCATCATTAAATTGATTTTTCTGATATTGATAATATCCTGCTGCTGCTATCATAGCTGCATTATCTGTGCAAAAATCCATCTTTGGAAAAAACACAGGAATGTCTTTTATATTTTCTTTCATTTTATTTCTTAAACCCGAATTTGCTGCAACTCCTCCAGCAACGATTACTTGTTTCACTTGATGTTCTCTTTTAGCTAAAACAGTCTTTTTAACTAATACATCCGTAACTGCTTCTTGGAAACTAGCACAAAAATCTTTTATATCAATTTCTTGGTCTCGTTGCTTTAAATTATGGTGAAAGTTTATGACATGTGATTTCAATCCTGAAAAACTAAAGTTATAATCTTGACTATCTATCATAGGGCGAGGAAAACTATAAACATCTTTTCCTAAGCCTGCCATCTTATCCACAACCGGACCTCCTGGATAAGGTAATTTGAGTACTCTAGCAATTTTATCATAAGCCTCTCCAACCGCATCATCTTGAGTTTGCCCTAAGATATTAAAATCAAAATGCTCTCTCATCAGTATCAGTTCTGTGTGTCCTCCTGAGACAACTAAGCAAAGAAGAGGAAACTCCATTTCATGTTCTAATTGATTTGCATATATATGCCCAGCTATATGATGAACTCCAATAATTGGAATATCAAAGTTTAAACTTATTACTTTTGCTGCATTAATACCTATTAAAAGCGATCCAATCAAACCAGGCCCTTGAGTGACTGCAATCAAACCAATCTCTTGATAAGTCAATCCGGCAGAATTCATCGCTTGTTCAAAAACATAGGTTATTCCTTTGATATGTTCTCTTGAAGCAATTTCGGGTACAACTCCTCCGTATACTTTATGAATATCTATTTGAGATAAAACTTTGTTTGCTAAAACCTTTTTACCATTTTCTACAATACTAACGCTTGTTTCATCACAACTTGTTTCTACTCCTAAAACATACATTTCATTCACTTCCTAACTCTAAATATAACATCAAAGCATCTTCACCATTTTTATAATAGTTCTTTCTAATCGCAACTTGTTTAAAACCTATCTTTTCATATAGTTTTCGAGCATAAATGTTTGATGGTCTTACTTCTAATGTAATTTCTGATATGGATCTATTTTTGAGCATAATTAAAATATCTTTTATTAGAGCATATCCATAACCTTTGCGCCTAAAATCATCAATTATCACTAAAGAGTTAATCTGTGCTTTAAAATCATCAATCCACAAAGCAATATAACCAACTCTAATTTCTTGTTCTAATATATAATACTCAAGCAAAGGATTATCAATGCTCTGTAAAAATTCATCTTCTGTGATTATATTGCCAAAAATAAGCTTTTCCTGTTCAATTACAAAGAGAATATCTGACCTTTCTAAAGGTCTAATCTTAAATTTCATTTCTTAAATTTCTTTCTGCTTCTGTAATCTGTAGATAGTTTGGAACTAAATCATGTATGTTATCAACTTTAGATAGAAGTTTAGATTCTAGTATTTTATCTATTTTTGGTTTACCAAGTTGAATGACTTCATAATCTAAATCTAAACTCTTTTTGAAATCATCGATATTTTGTAAAACATCGGAATTGATAATCTTCATGTTATTATTGCAGTTTCCATACAAACCCATAAAAGCATTACCTCTTCTAGCATCAATCATAGCCAAGACATACTTTGAGTTGCTTGAACTCGCCAAAAACGCTAGAGATGAGACCGTATAAACATCCACATTGTTCAAATAACCAATCATTTTAGCCACAGTAACTCCAATTCTTACTCCAGTATAACTGCCAGGCCCAATCCCAACAATAACTTGATCAATATCCCTTAACTTTATTTTTGCTTTGGAAAGCATATCCTCTAAAAAAGGGATGATTGTAACTGAATGGTTGTTAACTCCTAACTCATAAATACTGTCTATCTCTTCACTTCCAAAAGCAAGGGCTAAAAATATATAATCAGTTGCTGTATCGATTATCAATCGCTTCAATGATCGCTTCATACCTGCCCTCTCCTTCAATTCGAACTTCTCTCTCTTCTATTCCTGTGACTTTTAAACTTATTTTTAATATTTCTTTTGGCAACATCATATCGATGTATTGATACCACTCTATTACAGTTACTCCTCTACCATAGATATATTCATCAAACTCATAATCATACCCAATATCCTCAAGTCGATAGGCATCTATATGATATAGAGGTAACTTACTTTCATAGATTTTTAATAACATAAAAGTTGGAGAACTGATTATATCAGTTATCCCCATATGCTTTGCTAGATATTTCGTAAATGTAGTTTTTCCAGAGCCCAAATCTCCTGTCAACCCGATAATTATTCCTTCGAAAAGATTATCGGCTAAAATTTTTGCTAGAAAATTTGTGTCTTCAACTGATTTTATTTTTAATTTCGTTTCCAAAATCTTCTCTCTCCATCTATAATTATAGTAAGATTATATCATATCTCCACTAAAAACCAATGTTTTTGATAATTACAGATGTTTTTTAATTTAAAATATAATTCTATGATATAATTAAATTGTTTTTATACTAAAAATAAGGAGTTAGCTATGTTTTTAATAATTCATAATCCTTTGTCTTTCAATAAAAAATCAAAAAAAATAACTATGAAATACGTGAAGTTCTTTCGTAAAAATAAAGTTCCATTTAAACTAAGATCCACTCTTAAAATAAACAATCTTGAAGAATATTTGATAAAATTTCCTGAAATCACAGATATTTTATACCTTGGTGGTGATGGTTCGATAAACTATCTAATCAACAATGTAGATATCACAAAGATTAAGCAAAGAATTTATTTGGCTAAAAGCGGCTCAGGAAATGATTTTTTGAGAACTTTAAAGAAATACAAAAACGCAAATATAACCATAGGAAAAGCTAAAACCAATACTATTGATACTTTGTTTATCAACGGTTGTGGTTTAGGTTTTGATGGTTTAGTTTGCCATTTTGTAAACAACGATTCAAAGAAAGGCAAACTTTCTTATCTAATAAATGTTTTTAGAGCAATTATTCGTTATAAACCTGTAGAAATAGATCTAAATGTTGACGGTATAGATTACCACTTCAAAAGAGTTTATATCTCAGCTTTACAAAACGGTAGATATTTCGGCGGAGGAATGAAAGCAGCTCCTTTTGCTGACCCAAGAGATGATATCTACACCATCATTATTGCTCACAATATGTCAAAACTATTTCTTCAAGCTTTACTCTTCACAATTTATCCCGGTTGGCATCGTTTTATAAAAAAGAGAGTAACAATTATCAAAGGAACCGTTTTTACCATCAAACATAAAGAAACTGTTTTCTTTCAAGCTGATGGCGAGGTTATTGAAAACGTAAAGAACGTAGAAATTAGCCCATTTGTTAAAAGAGAATTTTTTGCCTTCTCTAAAAAGGATTTCAAAAATAAATCAGCCGCTAAATAAGGGCTGATTTTTTTTAATACTTCAAAGGATATCTATCCGTCAATACTTTAACTCTTCTTTTAACTTCATTAAGGACTTCTTCATTTTCGGGATTCATTAAAATCATATCTACCAATAGAGCAACTTCAATAAAGTCTTCTTCAACAAAACCTCTCGTTGTCATTGCTGGTGTTCCCAATCTAATGCCACTGGTAATGAAAGGTTTTTTTGTATCATAAGGAATTGTATTTTTGTTACAAGTGATATTCGCTAAATCGAGCAATCCTTCTGCTTTTTTCCCTGACATTTTTGCTTTTGAGAGAACATCTAGAAGTAGAAGGTGATTGTCAGTTCCGTTACTAACTACATGATAACCTAACTCCATGAACTTCTCTGCAAAAACCTTAGCGTTTTTTACAACTTGCTTTTGATATTCAACAAACTCTGTTGATAACGCTTCTTTAAAAGCGGCTGCTTTAGCTGCAATAATATGCATCAATGGTCCTCCTTGTATTCCAGGGAATATAACCCGATCAACATTTTTTGCAATCTCTTCGTTATTTGTTAAAATTACTCCACCTCTTGGTCCTCTTAAAGTCTTGTGTGTGGTTGAAGTAACAATATCAGCATATTCACAAGGGTTCGGATGTAGTTTAGCAGCAACTAACCCGGCGATATGAGCCATATCTACCATAAACAAAGCGTCTATTTTATCGCAAATTTCTTTAAAACGTTTGAAGTCGATAACTCTAGGATATGCGCTTGCACCAGCTACAATTAGTTTAGGTTTAATTTCTAAAGCTAACTTCTCTAGTTCATCATAATCTATTGTTTCGGTTTCTTTATTTACATAATATGCATGAAACTCATAATCAATTCCTGAGAAACTCAATGGATGTCCATGGGTTAAATGTCCTCCTTGATCTAAGGCCATTCCCAAGACTTTATCTCCAGGATTCAAAATCGCACGGTAAGCTCCCATGTTGGCTGTTGAACCAGAATGGGCTTGAACATTAGCATAATTTACATTAAATAATTCTTTTATTCTTTGTTTTGCTAACTCTTCAGCTTCATCAACAAATTCACAACCACCATAATATCTTTTGCCTGGATATCCTTCTGCATATTTGTTGGTTAAGACACTTCCATCAGCTTCTAGAACCGCTTTAGAAACGAAGTTCTCTGAAGCTATAAGTTCAATGTGTGTTTGTTGGCGATTAAGTTCTCTTTGAATAACCTCAAAAAGCTCAATATCAATATTTTTTAAACTCATATTATCTCTCCTTTTTTCTTAAAACTATTAAAAATATCTTTAAACTCTGTCAAACTCAGAGCTTCTCCTCTTATGTTTTCATCGATATTCATGTTTTTTAACAAGCCTTTTATCTCTTCTTTCGTCCATTCATGATATCCTTCTGACAAATTATTAACAAGAGTTTTCCTTCTTTGAGCAAATGCTTTATGCAAAAAATCATAAAATCTTTTGTTCTCATCTGCAATGATAACTTTTGTTCGGTCGAGTTTGATAACTGCTGAATCAACATTGGGTCTTGGTTTGAAAACAGATTTAGATACCTTAAATAAATATTTTGCTTCTGTTTGATCTTGGATTATAATGCTCAATGCATTATAATCTTTTGAATTAGGTTTTGAGGTGAGCCTTTTAGCAACTTCTAGTTGCATCATCAAAGTCATTGATTTGACTTTCTTGCTTTCTTCTAAAACCTTCATCACTATTGGTGTTGTAATGTGATAAGGTAGATTGCTGATAAAGACTACTTTTTCAGAACCATCAAGATATTTATCTATGTCTTCATCTAATTTTGCTTTCAAAAAATCCTTTTCAATTATATTTAAGTTATCTTTTTCTAAAAACAATTCTTTTAAAACTTCAACTAAATCACTATCTATCTCATAAACCAACACCTTTTTAGCGATTTTTACTAGGTGTTTAGTTAAAGCCCCGAGTCCAGGGCCTACTTCAATAACATAAGATAATTCATCTATTTCAGCGCTTTTGACTATATTTTGGATGATATTTTCATCAAGTAAAAAGTTTTGGCTGAATTTCTTCTTGATAAAAAAATTATCCTCATTAACAATCTTTTTTGTTTTTTGATTATGATTCATAAATAATTTTATCAACCCTCTCTAATTCAATTCCTAACATGTTGAGATACTTCAAAAACGTTTTGCCATTAGCAACAGGAATTTCTAACTTCTCACAAATATTCTTTCTCAATTCAAATGCTTGAGGATGATTAATCAATTTTCTTTTGTACAAGTCTAAATATGAAATTTTATCTGTATTGTAATTGATAAACAAATGCCTATCTAAAGCTTTTTGGATATCCTCAAAATTAGCGTGTTCTATTCCTACTTTTGAATTGTTTTTACTCATAGCTTTTTGTTTGTTTAAAAAGGCAATTTTGTATTGTCCTTTTGTTTCTAATATCTTATCTGTTATTCTTTTACCTGGAAAATCAGGGTCTAAGAATAAGATTACTTCTTTAATTTTGCTTGTTTCATAGATTAACTTGATCGTTTCATCCGATATCTCACTACCATTGGTCGCGATACATTCTAACTCAGGATAAACTTTTTTTAATCTATCTATGTCATGTCTTCCTTCAACAACTACTACCTGATTAAACTTCATTGATTGGTGAAATACCTTTCTTTTATCTTCTTAGGAACTATTATTTCAATAGATTGTTGGTAAACTTCAACTATTTGATTGCCTTCTCCGGCATATTCTCCATCAATATTCCAACTTGATTTTGAGTTTGTTCTGATTTCAAGTTTTTTTGTTTGAAATCTATTGATAAGTGGTGTAGACCAAAAAGGAAAAACATATGAAATTAAATATAATAAACTGTTCAAGGGAAAGATGCTTCTATACATCACTACATCTACTAAACCATCATCTAAACTCGGTTTATAAATCATGTTGATGCCCGCAACCCTTTTTGAATTAATTATCAAAACCAATGAATAGGTTCCTTTAATTTTTCCTGTATCATGATAAACAGTCATCCTCATCTTAGGAATTGTGAACAATTCCTCCAAAGCTTTGACAATATAAGCCACATAACCTATCTTCTTCTTTAAATTTGAGTCGGTAACATAAGATATATCAATAAAAGCTCCTGTTCCTGTTACATAACATGAATATCTTTCATTTGTTTTGACTACATCCATCTTAACAGTTTCTCCAGACAAAATTACATCTAGTGCTCTATCCACATTCTTTTTCAAACCTAAACTCATACCTATGTCACAACATGTTCCAGCAGGGATATATCCTATTTTAGGCTTTTTCTTGAATTTCATCAATCCATTTACACATTCGTTAAATGTTCCATCGCCTCCGACAATAATTAACATCTCATAATTTTCTTCACAAGCTTTGACTGCTAGTTCGGTTGCATGTTTTGGGTTAATTGTTTTGCAAAGAAAAATATCATGAAAATGTAAACTAAGTCTTTTCATGACATGTTCAATTTTTTCTTCAAAATTTTGTTTCCCACTTTTAGGATTGTAAATTAACATTAGTTTTTTCACTTGATCACCATTTTAATTATAACATATCAAATAACAAAATTAAACAATGTTTAAATTTCAAAAAATCACTTATAATATCAGGTGATTTTTGATATAATAAATTAGGTGATAATATTGCAAAGAATAAATACAGTCTTGTTTGATTTAGATGGAACTTTAGTAAACTCAAACGAATTAATCATTGACTCTTTCAAAGAAACTTTAAGAAAATATACTCCATCAATTACATATACTCGAGACCAACTAATAAATCTAATCGGTCCGCCTTTAAGTGAAACTTTTTTAAATATAATGAATAATAATGACATCATTGCTGAAATGATTGACTATTACCGTAATTTTTATCAAAAAAATGAGTTTGATTACATCTATCTCTATGACAACGTTTTAGAAACTCTTAGAGAGTTAAAAAAAATGAACTTAAACTTAGGTATTGTAACAACAAAGTTTGCAGAATCTGCCTTGCCTTCTATCAAGCATTTTGGTCTTGATAATTATATTACAAATTATGCTTTTTTAGATAGCACACCCGCACATAAACCCAGTCCTATTCCATTGTTTTATGTCTTAAAACAATTTAGAAACGTTGAAAAAACTATTATGATTGGTGATAACCCCTCTGATATCTTAGCTGGTAAAAATGCCAATATATATACTTGTGGCCTTGAATGGTCTTTGGCTCCAGAAAAATTGAAAGTTTTGAAACCTGACTATTGGTTATACGATTATCTAGAATTAATTAATATTATAAATATGGAGGAATAAAAAAATGGATTGTGTATTTTGTAAAATTATCAACGGAGAATTTCCATGCTACAAGATTTATGAAGATGATATCATAATTGCTATTTTAGATATCTCTCAAGCAACAAAAGGTCATACTATTATAATTTCGAAACAACATTATAAAAATCTCTATGATATCGATGAAAGTTTAGCAGCTGATATCTTTAAGGTTGTCCCAAAAATTGCTAATGCAATAAAAAGAGCTTTTAACCCTATCGGTCTTAATGTTTTAATTAATACAGAAAGACCTTTACAGACTGTATTCCATTTTCATCTTCATTTAATACCTAGATATTATCGAGATGGTGTTGATATAGATTTTATCAACAACCAAGGAAACACTACAAAATCGATGTACATAGAAACAAGAGATAAGATTATTGAAGAATTAAAGAAATAGATTTTTAAAAGCGATGAAATCCATCGCTTTTATATTTTAATTTCTGCTATTGTATTTATTCATTATTTCTTCAAAAGAAAAGTTATCTTTAAAATCATCAATAATACTGCTGATAGTTATTAATTCCTCAAACAAAATTTTTTGTTCTACTTTTGAAAAATCACTCAACACATAATCACTCAATTCAACTTTATCTGATTTTTCAATTCCAACTCTTAAACGTTTAAACTCATCGGTGCTCAGATAAGATAAGAGTGATTTGATCCCGTTATGGCCTCCTGAACCACCCTTATATCTCAACCTTAGTTTTGCAAAAGGTAAATCCACATCGTCAAATATTACCAAGATATTTTCTTCTTTTATTCCATAATATTCTACTAACTTAAAAACTGCATAACCAGAATTATTCATATAGGTTTTGGGTTTCATCAAAATAACATTTTGATATTCTACTATATCTGCATTAAATTTAATAGAACTTTTGAACTTGATTTTTTTGATGGTTGCATAATGGTCTAAAGCCATAAAACCAACATTATGCTTAGAATTAGCATACTTTTTTCCCGGATTACCTAAACCTACTATCAGTTTTTTCATTGTTTTTTATTTGGTTTTATTACAACATATCTATTTGGTTCTTCTCCTTCAGAAACTGTTGTAACATCTCTCCAATCAGATAATTTAGTATGAATAATCCTTCTTTCATAAGCATTCATTCTACCTAATCGCGATGCTGTTCTTGTTTTTACAACATCCATAGCTGTTTTAGTAGCTAAAATTTCCAATTGTTTTTTTCTTTGTTCTTTATAACCACCGATATCTATAGTTACAATAAAGTACTCATCTGTGTATAGATTAATATAGTTTTTTACTAGACTTTGAATTGCTTCCAAGGTTTTTCCGTTTTTTCCTATTAGAATCGGATTTTCTTTTGCCTCAACAGAAAAAGATATATGTCTCTCATCTGTTTGTTTACCTTCAATTACAGCTTCAACTTCCATGTTTTCTAATAATTTCTTTAAATATTCAATCCCGTCAGTTACTACATCAAAATCAACTACCGCTTCAACGATATATGATTTATTTAATCCTAACATAGATTTTTTTTCCTCTATTATATTAATTTCAACAAAATCCTTGTTTACTCTTAACTCTTGAGCTGCATAATTCAAAGTTTGATCATTTAATGCTTTCGTTTCAAATTGAATTCTTTTCATAAAAATATTCTCCCTTTTAAACCTTTGAACTTAATTGTTCAGTTCTTTTTCCGATATTTTTATGACCAACATAACTTTGGAACAATTGATATGCTGTACCTACAATCCAGTAAAATGCGATTCCAGCATTTCCAATTGAGATGTAAGCCATCATAATTACCATAAAATACATGAAATACTTCATTGTCTTTTGACTCTGTTGAGCTTTGGCATTTTGATAAGTATTATGTTTTTGGGTATTCTTTGTTCTTAGAGTAGTCAACCATTGACTGACAAACATCAATCCAGCAACTAACAAAGCTAAAGGTAGGTTTGGTAACCAATCAGTATTTCCAAGTGTAGTCCATAAAAAATTGGTGTTCATAGTTATGTCTTGGTCGGTAAAAACATTCATTGGTGTCAAAGGAAATCTTTGCACAACTTGATACATAGCGATAAAAATCGGCATTTGCAACAAAGGCATCAAACAACCAAAAAGATTAATTTTATATCTCTTATAAATCTCCATTGTTTCCATCTGCATTCTTTGTTGAGAAGCTTGATCTTGACGATTGCGGTATTTTTCTTGGATTTTATTTAACTCGGGTTGAGCTAATTGCATTTTTATTGACATATCGTTAGTTTTGGCGTAGATTGGCCAACCTAGAGTTCTAATAACTAACGTCATAATCAAAAGACCCAACCAATAATAACTTGAACTTAGCAATCCAAACAAGTTGCTTGCATGAAATGTAAATAAGGCTAATTGTCTAATAACCCACTCCCAAGTTCCTTCTTTTTCTCCAATAGGAGTTTGATAGATTGAACCATATAGGCCTGTTTGAGCTTTTTCAGTTACTTTTCCTTGGTCAAAAGTTATCGTGACTATTGCTCCTTCAGCATCCTCCCAAACAACAACACCACTGCCACTATCATAGGTTGAACTTACAAAACCGCCACCAAGAATTAAAATAACATCTTCATAACTTGATGCTATAGTATTTCCACTAGCTTCATTAACAGTTACGATACTCTCATAGTTTTTGAAAGAAACTTCTCCTCTTCTTGTTCCGCAGGCGCTTACTCCTATCAACAATAAAACTAAAAGCATCATTTTAAATATCTTATTTCTTGTTTTCATCTGAACCTCTCTTCAATAAATTTGCTTTCTTAAATAATCCATCAATATTTTGTTTAATTTCTAAAAAACTTAAAGATTCTGCTTTTAATCTAGCAACTATAAAAAATTCAAAATTGTCTTTAAAATCATATGTTTTGATTATTTCTCTAAGTCTTCTTTTTATTAGATTTCGCTTGTGTGCTTTCCCATATTTTTTTGAAACACTCAAAGCAAATCTAAAATTAGTAATCTCATGGTTTTCTTGGTAATATAGAATAAAATAAATGTTTCCAACAGTTTGTTTTCTTTGCATTAACTGTTGGATTTCAATATTTTTTTTTATTCTGAATTTTTTTTCCAAAATTTCCTCCTAAAAAAATTAAAAAATCACCAGATTATATATTGTTCAGGTGATTTCAAGTATAAATATATATTTATTGGTGGGGTTTTTTATTAATTTTTAACGGTCCGAAACTGTTAGAGATTTTCTTCCTTTTGCTCTTCTTCTTGATAATACTTTACGACCATTAGCAGACTCCATTCTTGCTCTAAAACCGTGAGTCTTGGCTCTTTTAGTCTTGCTCGGTTGATATGTTCTACTCATAATCAACACCTCCTCATTGAATTTCAAAAACCATGCTATCTCATTATACTTAATTTATTGATTGATGTCAACAATTTTATCAGTCGATTTTAGTTAATTTTTATCCACGTTAAAAACTATCTTTTCCACAATATGATGTTTAAAACCCTATTTTTTGTCTATTTATAGGTTTTGATTTTCCACATTATGTGTGTTAATATCTCTTATTTCAAGAAGTTTTCCACAAAAAATGTGGAAAACTATTTGAACATTTTTAAATTAATTATGATATATTTATATCTACAAGATAGGGGTGTTTTTTTATGTATGATTTCGAAGATATTTGGAAAAAAATCAAATCAACATTACAAGTAGATTTTGAAAATGACATATATAATGAACATTTTGCAAATATCTCTGGAATTTTTAAAGTAAACAACAATTATGTATACCTAATAGTTCCCAACTCTTATATTAAAACTAAAATCGAAAAGTTCTATATCAACCGCTTGAACTATCTATTAAATAATTTTGTTGAAGAAAAGTATTTATTTAAAATCATTACAAAAGAACAAGCTGTAATTGAAGTAAAAAAAGAACAACCTTATGAAATAAATAAACCTGAAGAGGACATAGAAAACAAATATAAAACCGGTCTTAACAGCGCTTATACTTTTGATAATTTTGTTGTTGGACCAAGCAATAGATTAGCCTATACTTCCGCTATAAAAGTTGCTGACCAACCAGTTACTTTTGCTAATCCATTATACATTTTTGGTGATGTTGGTTTAGGAAAAACTCACTTGATGGAATGTATTGGTAATTACGCTTTAGAAAACAATATTAATCAAAAAATTCTCTATGTTAAAACAGATCAATTTATAGAGGATTATGCAACAGCAGTTCAAACTAAAGCATTTGATCTCTTTTCAAAAAAGTATGAAGATGTTGATATTTTATTAGTTGATGATATACAGTTTTTATCTGGAAAAATAAAAACTCAGTTAGAATTCTTCAAAATCTTTGAAAAATTGAAAGATAACAATAAACAAATTGTTATAACCTCTGATCGTCCTGCTTCAGAACTGTATGATATCATGTCAAGGCTTACTTCTCGTTTTGAATGGGGTCTTTCTGTTGATATTGATAAACCTGGTTTAGATCATCGAATATTGATTTTAAAGAAGAAATTGCATAATGAAACATCTGATCCTAATTTAATATCTGAAGAAATTTTGGAATACATTGCTAGTATTTTTGATAATAATATTCGTGAACTAGAAGGTGCATTAAAAAGAGTTTTATTTTATTGTACAGCGTTTAACTACAAATTTACCATTGAAAACACGAAAGAAGCTCTTAAAAATTTAATTAATTCTAAAAATGCAGAAGATAAAAAAGTTGATAGAACAAACTATAATAATATTTTAGATGTTGTAAGCAACTATTATAATATTAATACAAATGATTTATTATCAAAAAAACGTCAAAAAAAATACGTTTTTGCAAGGCAAATTGCTATGTATATAATTAAAGATCTTTATGATCTTACATTTAAAAAAATCGGTCAAATATTTAATGGTCGTGATCATTCTACAGTAATATATAGTATAGAACAAATTTCTAACTATATTCAATCAGATAAAACAGTAAAAAATGATGTGGATAAATTATTAGTAAAATGTGGAAAAAATTGAGTTATAAACATGATATTTTATATACTTATTTCGCTAAATATGGTATAATATTTATGTTATATTACTTAAGTTTTAAACTTTTCCACAACACTAATAACAATAATTAATAAAAAGATATTAATTAATATAAATAGGAGGTTACTATGAATTTTTCAATTCAAACCGAAGTATTATTAAACAATCTACTAATTTCTCAAAAAGCTTTATCTACTAAAACACCAGCTCCTTATCTACAAGGTATTAAATTTGAAGTTCATGAAAATGAATTGGTTTTATTGACAAGTAATTCTGATATATCAATTAAATTGACTATAAAGGATGAAAGTTTAAATATTGAAAGTACAGGAGAAATATTAATACCCGGTAAGGTTTTTGTCGAATTTATCAGAAAACTCGATAAAGGAATTGTCGAATTTTCTGTTGTAGATAATAACGTTTTAAAGATTCATTCCCATAATACTGATTTATCATTAAATCTTATGAATGTAGATGATTATCCTGATATAAGTTTTCACTTAAATGATTTACCGATAAAATTAGATTCAAAGATAATGAAATCGGTAATAAAACAAACAACATTTGCTGCTTCTACAGTTGAAAATAGACCAATACTAACTGGAGTAAACATAAAAGTAGAGAAGGATAAATTAATTGCTATTGCAACAGATTCATTTAGGTTAAGTCAAAAGAGAATAGATATATCTAAAAACTATGAGGATATGAATGTAGTAATACCAAGTAGAAGTCTAGATGAATTATTTAAAGTATTGGAAATGGATTTAGAAGAAATATTAATTCATCTAAATTCAAAATCAATAGTTTTTGAATATGGTAATATTTTATTTCAATCAAGACTTTTGGAAGGAAGTTTTCCAGAAACATCAAGGTTGATTCCAAATGAATTTCCAATCATTTTAAAATTTAAACTTGATGATTTAGCAATTGCTGTTGAAAGAGCATCTTTATTATCTACTAAAGATAGTTACAATTCTATAGTAAAATTAAGTCTTAAACCAAATAATGAAGTAGAAATTACATCAAACTCTCCAGAAATAGGAAGAATTGTTGAAGAAATTGAACCGCTAGAAAAAATAGCAATAACACCAATAAAAATAGCTTTTTCTTCTAAATATTTCTTAGATGCATTGAAGACATTCAACTCAGAAGAAATTTATGTTAAATTCACAGGAGAAATAAGACCTTTCATTATCGAAGGAAGTGAAGATTTAGGATTAATTCAATTGATTTTACCAGTAAGAACCGAATAATATAAAACAACTTTAAACAGTGATATTTTGAAAAAAAATATCACTTTTTTCATGATTTTGATTCAAGGTACTTATTTCGAAATTCAGTTGATTTTAACTGTTTAAAATGTTAAAATCTTTATGTGCCTGAAAAGGAGATTTTTATGAAAATAAGCTATGATGTAATCATTGTTGGAGCTGGTCCAGCAGGAATTATGTGCGCATATGAATTATCTGAGAAAAATAAGAACTTAAATGTTCTTTTAATTGATAAAGGACATGAAATATATTCTAGAAAATGTCCAATTATAGAAAAAAAAGTAAATAAATGTCCCGTTCAAAAGAACGGGTTTGTTGGTTGTTTCCCTTATTGTTCCATTACTAATGGTTTTGGAGGAGCTGGAGCTTATTCTGACGGAAAATTTAATATTACTAGTGAATTTGGTGGGTGGATGAATGAATATCTAGATAATGATATAATAGAAGTTCTTATCAGATATGCGGATGATATAAATTTGAAGTATGGTGCACCAAAAAATTTGACTAACCCAAACACTGATAAAGTCAAGGAAATTGAAAAAAAAGGTCTAGCTGTAGGACTTAAATTATTGAGATCTGAACTAAGACATTTAGGTACAGAAATCAATTTGCAAGTTCTTAAAAATATATATGAAGAACTTAAAAAAAGAGTAGATATGTCTTTTAAAACAGAAGTAAAAAACATCATTGTCAAAGAAGAAATAATTCAAGGAATTGTTTTAAAAAACGATGAGTTAATCTATGCAGATAATGTTGTTATACTTCCGGGGCGAGATGGATCATATTGGCTTAGCAATATTTGTAATGAACATGGTATTGGTATGAAATCAAATCATGTTGATATCGGTGTACGAGTTGAAACTAATAATGAAATAATGGAAGAAATAAATGAAAATCTTTATGAGGGTAAGTTTTTATTTAGAACTAAAGTAGGTTCAACGGTAAGAACGTTTTGTTCAAACCCAAGTGGACACGTTGTTGTTGAAAATCATAGCGGAACAATGCTTGCTAATGGACATGCTTATTATGATACAAATCTTGGATCAAAAAACACCAATTTTGCCTTATTGGTTTCACATAAATTTACAGAACCATTCAATCAACCAAATGAATTTGCCCACAGCGTTTCAAAATTAGCTAATATGTTAAGTAATGGATCGATTATTGTTCAGAGATTTGGTGATTTACAAAAAGGTCGAAGATCAACAGATAAAAGAATTAGTGAAGGTTTTGTTACACCGACATTAAAAGAAGCTGTTCCAGGGGATTTAGGGCTTGTTTTGCCGTATAAAACTATGCGGTCCATTATAGAGATGATTGAAGCTTTGGATTACATTACTCCTGGGGTTGCATCAGAACATACATTATTATATGGTGTTGAAGCTAAATTTTACTCAGCAAGACCAGATGTTAATAAGAAATTTGAATCAAAGATAAAAGGTTTATATTTTGGAGGAGATGGAGCGGGTATTACGAGAGGTTTAGCTCAAGCAAGCGCTAATGGTATTTGGATTGCAAGAGACATAATCGAAAAATAGAAAAAAGAGGTAATCATGGGAAAAAGAGTTGTAGTTATAGGTAGTCAATGGGGAGATGAAGGAAAAGGAAAGATTACTGATTTTTTAGCATCGAAAGCGGATGTTGTTGTAAGGAGTCAGGGGGGAAATAACGCTGGGCATACTATTACTTTTGATAATAAGAAATTTGCTTTACATCTAGTGCCATCAGGTGTTTTTAATCCCAATATTATAAATATTATGGCAAGCGGTATGGTTATAAATCCAGTTGCTTTGTTTGAAGAATTAAATATTTTAAACAAACAAGGTATTAATAATTATCGGTTATACATTTCAAATCGAGCACATATAGTAATGCCATATCATCTAGATTTAGATGAGTTGTACGAAGAGTTAAAAGGCGAAGAAGCTGTTGGTACAACAAAAAAAGGTATTGGACCAGCATATATGGATAAAGTTGCTAGAATAGGGATTAGAGTAGCGGACATAATAGATTCAAATACACTCTTACAAAAGATTAGAAACAATCTAATTTTCACTAATATGATTTTAAAAGCAAACAATAAGAAAACATATTCTGAAGAAATATTGTATGATGAATTTGTAAAAATAGGAAAACAAATAGAACCGTTTGTTATAGATACTTCTATTCTTTTAGAAGAATTAATTCACGAAGGTAAGAACATTCTGTTTGAAGGTGCTCAAGGAACAATGTTATGTATTGACCACGGTACATATCCTTTTGTTACATCATCTTCTCCAACAGCAGCGTCAATCCCTTTGAATTGTGGAATAACAGGGAATTATATAACAGATGTCTTAGGAGTGACAAAAGCATATACAACTAGAGTAGGAGAAGGTGTTTTTCCAACGGAATTTGAAGATGAAACTTCAAAAAAAATAAGAATTACTGGAAATGAATTTGGAACAACTACCAGAAGACCAAGAAGAATAGGGTGGTTAGATTTGGTTGTATTGAAACACGTTAAAAGAGTTAATGGGTTAAATGGATTAAGTATAATGCTTTTAGATGTCTTAAGTGGAATAGAAGAACTGAAGATTTGTACTAGTTATGAATTAAACGGAAAAACAATTGATTATATACCAGCTAATTATGATGAATATAAGAAATGTATACCTAACTATATAAATTTAAAAGGTTGGAAAGAAGATATATCAAAAGTGAAGAGTTTTGAAGAACTTCCGATTAATTGTCAAAAGTATTTAACAACAATTGAAGAAATACTAGATATAAAAATTACTGTTTTTTCTGTCGGTCCAGACCGTGAACAAACAGTAACTTTAAAAAATATATTTTAGAAAAGGGTGTGAATATGAAAAGAATCGTAGGAAGGCATGCTGAGTATAAGCGTTTAGAGTCAAATATTTTACAAATATCTCAAGAAGCCAAAGCGATGAAAAAAAAATACAGTGATGTCATAGATGCCACTGTTGGTATGCTTCATCATGAAGAAGGGAACGTTTTTAAGTATGAAGTAGTAGAAGATGTTTTACATCATTTAAACGATGATGAAACATATCATTATGCTCCGGTAAGAGGAACAAAAGAGTTTACTGAAGGTGTTTTTAATTGGGTTTTTGGTGATTTGGCGGAAGAGTTTAGGAGTGTTTTCAATTATAGTGTAATTCCTACTACAGGAGGCTCTGGTGCTATTTCGAATTCGTTTTACAATTTTAATGATTTTAATCAAAAAGTACTTTTGCCTAATTATTTTTGGTCACCTTATCAAAATTTTGCACTAGAAGCAAATGTAGATTTGGAAACATTCTTGATGTATGATGAAAATTGGAACTTTAATCAATCAGATTTTAGAGAAAAAGCGATTGAACTAGCAAAAAAGCAAAATAGACTTTGTGTGTTGATAAACGATCCAAGTAATAATCCTACCGGTTTGTGTATGACTAAAAATGATTGGGATCATGTGATTAAAGTCTTAAATGAAGTTAACAGAATGGATATACCAGTGATTTTGATACATGATATAGCATATGTTGATTATCAAATGAAAGATTCAAAAACATCAAGAGAAGTCTTTTCAGCTTATAAAGAGATGGATGAAGATATCTTAGCAATAGTTGTGTTCTCTGGGTCCAAAACTTTTTCTTTGTATGGGTTTAGAGTTGGAGCTCAAATTGGAATATCTAAATCTCAAGAAGCAATCGATAATTTTGTTAGAGTAGGTGATTATTCGGTTAGAGGAAGGTTTTCAAGCGTTTCTCAACCTGGTATGAACATTATTGGTAAAATTTTCAATAATACAGAATATAAAAATCGTTTTGAAACAGAATTGAATCATGCTAGAAAATTACTTAAGGATAGAGCGTCATTATTTTTACAAGAAGCAGAGAAAAACGATTTACAGATATTGCCTTATTGCGGAGGGTTTTTCATTAGCATTCCAACTAAGAATAAAAATATTTTCAAAGATTTGGTTGAAGACCATGTTTTTGTTATTCCTATGCAAGATATCATCAGAGTAGCAATATCATCTTCAAATATGAAAGATATCCCTGAACTTGTAAAGAAAATTAAAAAACATATATAAGAATTAAGGAGAATATAGATTTGAAAAAAACATCATTGGGAGAATTGATAGCAAATAGTGTTAGTCACGGGATAGGAGCTATTCTTTCATTGACAGGACTGATAGTATTATTAGTAAAAGCTGATACTTTTGTAGAAGTGTCAGCTTCTTTAGTCTTTGGTTTATCTATGTTTCTTTTATATATATTCTCAACTTTGTTTCATGCTTTTCCAGAAAAAATGAAAAGAGTTTATAATGTCTTTCAAAGATTGGATCATAGTGCGATTTATTTATTAATAGCTGGGACTTATACACCGTTTATATTAATCGCTATAAAATCTATTCTCGGATATGTTCTTTTATCTATTCTTTGGACCTTAGCAATATTGGGAATTGTGATGAAATCAATTTGGATTAAGAAGTTTCAAAAAATCCATCTTTTGTTTTATCTTTTGATGGGATGGAGTGTGGTTTTAATTTATCGAGACATAACTTCAGTATTCAATGATGTTTTGTTATTGCTGTTGATAGGCGGTTTATTTTACACGATTGGAGTAGGTTTTTATATTGTAAAATTTAAATATCAACATTTTATTTGGCATTTATTTGTGCTTTTTGGAAGTATATTTCATTTTATAAGTGTTTATTTAATTCTTTAAAAAAAGACAATCAAGTATTTTATCTTCGTTAGATAATTATCATACTTGATTGTCTTTTTTTTAAGTTAAGAAAGTAACTTTACCATTTAATAATACTGATAATAGGTCAATAATCCATAGGATTGCAATTCCGAGAACTATCCATAAAATACCGATTAACAACCTACCTTTAGCAATTCTGTAGATTCCATAAGCAATACCGTCAAGTCCAGGCAAAGCCAATATCAGTTTTAAGATAAAAGGCAGTCCATCAATCAATTTAACGTAATCTTTCATTATTTCCTCCTTGAGATTATTATATCATATCGTTATAGGATAATGAAGTCGTTAGAATTTATTCTAAAGTTTTTCCGATTGCTTCGGCAATTTTTTTACATTTTTTAACTAAAATATCAAATTTTTCTGGTTTAAGAGATTGTTGACCATCGCTTAAAGCTGTTTCAGGTGTTTGATGAACTTCAACTATTAAACCATCAGCTCCTGCAGCTATTGCAGCCATTGATAAAACTTCAACATAATCCCATCTACCTGCAGCATGGGATGGATCAACAATAACAGGAAGATGGGTTAATCTTTTAAGGACTGGTATTGAGGAAATATCAAGACTATTTCTTGTTGAGGTTTCATATGTTCTAATCCCTCTTTCACACAAGATTACATTAGAGTTTCCACCAGCTAAGATATATTCAGCTGACATTAACCACTCTTCAATTGTACTAGCAATTCCTCTCTTTAATAAAATAGGTTTATTAGTTTTTCCAAGTTCTTTTAAAAGAGCAAAATTTTGCATATTTCTTGCACCAATTTGAATCAGATCAACCTTTTCGATAAATAAATCTAATTGATCAACACTCATTAACTCAGATACAACTGGTAAACCATATTCTTTTTTAGCTTTAGCCAAGATTTCAATACCTTCTTCTTCAAGACCTTGAAAAGAATAAGGAGAAGTTCTAGGTTTATAAGCTCCACCTCTTAAAATCGAAGCTCCAGAGTTTTTGACAAGCGGGACGATTTCATCAATCATCTGTTTTGATTCAACAGCACAAGGTCCAGCCATTACAATGACATTGTTTCCACCGATTTTTATTCCGGAAACATCAACAATTGTATCTGAAGGTTTGAATTTTCTATTAACCTTTTTAAAAGGCTCTTGAACCCTTAAGACAGTATCTATATACTCATAAGCGTAAAGACTGTTTGCATCGATGGTTGTTGTATCTCCAATTACACCGATTAAAACAGTTGATTGTCCAAAACTTTCATGGATTTCAAAACCCTTATTTATCAAGTGTTGTTTAAGTTCTTCAATTTGATGGTTTGAAACATTTGTTTTCAATTTAATAATCATAATTAAACCTCTTCATTTAAGTATTCAATTGCTTCGACATAGGAATCAAAACCTTTGCCAAAGAATTGTTTTTCACAAGCGTTTTTTATTACAGAGATTTTTCTAAAATCTTCTCTTTCATAGATATTCGATAAATGTACTTCAACAACACGGTTGTCAATGGATTTTAAACAATCATAAATAGCATAGGAGTAATGTGTATAAGCCGCAGGGTTGATTATAATGGCTTCAAAACGATGATGATTGTCTTGGATTAAATCAATTATCTCACCCTCGTGATTGGTTTGGTAAACTTCAATAAAATGATTTTTCTCTTGGGCATACATTAAAAGAAAGTTAACCAAATCATGATATGATGATTTACCATAGATATTAACTTCTCTTTTTCCTAAAAAATTAAGATTAGGACCGTTAATAATTAATATATTCATTAAATTTCTCCTCAATTTCATACATATGATAAACTGTATCCTTATCAATGTCAATCAATATATCACAAGCATTAATGTAAAGCGGTATCCTTTTTTTAGCAAGATTTAAAACATCATGTGCTGATTTTATCAAAGGTCGACCAAAAATTTCCTTTTTAGCAATTTGGTTTGGATCCTTATTTAAGAAGATTATAACTCCGTTTTGTTTTAACAGTTCGATGTTTTTAGAGTTTTCAATAACTCCACCGCCAGTTGAGATTGTTAGATTTTGCTTCTTATAGATGTTTTTTATTAAAGTTGTTTCTTCTTTACGAAAAACTTCTTCAGAATACTTTTTGAAGAAATCAGGAATACTCATTTTGTGCTTTTTTTCAATTTCATTATCCATATCAAATAAACTTTTATTTAACTTATCACTAATCAAGTTTGAATATTTTGATTTACCGCTTAAAGGCAAGCCAATAAATACAAGGTTATACATTTTCTTAAGGAGTCGATAGTAGATTTTAATAGCAAGATTGTTAGGAATATCAACATCAAAAAAAATCTCATGAGCCCGCTTTGCTTGCATTATAAGCATAAAAAAACCATTATAAGCTTTGATTCCTTGTTTTTTTGCCTCTAATAACAAATTTGTATTGATAGGGTTGTAGATTAAATCAATAACTATTTTTAAATTTTCAAACAAAGTTAAATCCAACGGTAAATATTCTTCATTGTTTGGATACATTCCAACAGGGGTAGTGTTTATTAAACAATCAAAGTCAAGGTATTTATCATAGTTTTCTAACAAATCTTCATCCTTGTCGATTATTCTTCGTGCCAAAACTTTGATTTTTCGAGCGTTCATCCTTTTCAAAGCATAAATAACTGTTTTTGCTACTGAACCATTACCTAAAACTAAAACTCTTTTGTTTTCTATTTTTATATTATAAAACTTGATTAATTCTACAAAACCATAGTAATCAGTATTATATCCGTAATATATTCCATTTCTATTAACAACAGTATTTATAGAATTAGTCTCTTTGCTTATAGAGTCCATTTGCTGAATACATTTAATTATTTCGGTTTTGTAAGGCATGGTTATATTAAAACCTAACAATTCATTATTTCTAATGAAGGAATCTAAATCTGTTAAGTTATAAATGTTATAATTTAAGTTACCCAAACTTTCATGAATTTCTTTAGAAAAGCTATGACTTAAACCCTTGCCAATTAATCCATACATGATTGAAACCACTCAAAAGGATGATTAAATAATAACAAATCAAGCATAGCAAAATTGACTACAGAATTAATTACATGAATGGCCCGAGAGACAATTTGAGGATCGTGTCTACCTTCAATCTTAAGTTCTTTATCTTTCATAGTCATTAAATCTATAGATTTTTGAGGTTTTGAGATTGAAGGTGTTGGTTTGATGACTGTTCTTAAGATTATTGGTTCACCATTAGTAATTCCACCTAAAATACCTCCATTATTGTTGGAGTTTAATTTTATAGAATTATTAAGAATGCTGTAACTGTCATTACTTTCACTGCCAGTATTTCTAGCAAAATCAAAACCTAAACCGAATTCAATTCCTTTAACTGAGGGTATGGAAAAAATTAAATATGAAAGATAACTTTCCACAGATAAGAATAAAGGTTCTCCTAACCCTATTCCGTGGTTGATTACAGCTGTTTCAATAACACCTCCTAAAGAGTCTCCTTTTTGAGAATAACTTAGTATATAACTGATAAAATCCTGCTCAATATTTTGGTTTAACAAAGGGAAAACCTCTTTATTTAGGCGTTTACATAACTTTTTGTCTATGGATGAAAAACTCTCATCATAAATATCTTTCATTGATTTAATATGAGAGGTTACATAAATATCTTTATTTTCTAACAATTGTTGACAAATTGAGCCGATGATTATCCAAAGAGCGGTAATCCTACCGGAAAAGATACCTCCACCTACTTTTGTGTTAAACCCTTGATACTTTACATAAGCAGTATAATCAGCATGACTAGGACGAGGAACAAATTCAGTTTTTTGATAGTCCTTAGAAATTATATTACTATTAGGTATTAAAAAAGTTAATGCTGCGCCGGTAGTATAAAAGTTTTCAACTCCCGAAACAATACGGTATTGATCATCTTCAACTCTAGAGGTAGATATTTGGGTTTTAGGGCGTCTTTTAGATAGATTGAAATCGATTAGTTCAGTGTTAATCTTTAGACCTGGAGGCAAACCCTCAATAACAATTCCAAGAAATTCTCCATGAGATTCACCAAAGAAAGTACATTTTATATTGTGGCCAAAACTATTCATTTTACTAAACCCTCCTTAGTTAAAAGATTATCAAAACGAGTTTCTTCTATACAAGCAAAACCAATTTCCTTAACCTTTACCAAATTTATCTCAGATTTCTTACTTTTCTTATCTTTTTTGATATATTCGAGTAAATCTTTTGGTTTCAAGGGATCTTCAATTGGTAAAGAAAATTGTTTTAAGACAACCTCTAAATCATATCTAATTGATTCGTCTGTCATGATAAGCATACCCAAAGCAACTGCTTCACCATGAAGATATTTTTGATAATTATAATAACTTTCATATGCATGTCCAAAAGTATGACCAAAATTAAGAGTTTGTCTTATCCCAAAATCAAACTCATCGGATTCGACAAAATGTTTCTTTATCATTAAAGCTTGATAGATATAACTTGACATATCGATATTGATATTAATATTTTTTATAGAATCAAATAAGGGTTTTGAAGCAATCATCCCGTATTTTATTAACTCAGCCATGCCGTTATTGAAATGTCTAACGGGGAGAGAAGATAATGTGCTAGGGTCAATCAAAACCTTAATAGGGGGATAGATTGCACCAATAGAATTTTTGGCGTATTTAGTATTTATCCCCACTTTTCCACCAACAGAAGAATCAATCATCGCTAATAAGGATGTAGGAATTTGAATATAATCGATACCTCTATAAACTGTTGAAGCAATAAATCCAACCAAATCACCGGTTACACCACCACCCAAAGCAATCAGTTTGGTTTGTCGTGTAATGCCTTTTTCAATCAACGTTTCAATTAAACGATTATATTCCAATAAAGATTTAGATTGTTCTCCTGAAGGAAATCGGATTACATCACAATTGGTCAATTTATCGGTGATTCTAGTTATGATTTCATTAGGAATCAAATCATCGCTAATTAAAACATAACTATCTAAAACCTCAAGATAGTTTTCAATTTCATCTAATAAATTGTATTTAATTGTTATGTAATAGCTTCTTTTTGAAGATTCAACACTTAAAAGCATATAAACACCTACCTAGAAAAATTCTACTTTAATACCTAACGATTGTAAATCTTCAAAAAAATGAGGATAGGATTTATTAATAGCTTCTGCTTTTTTTATAACTACTGGTTGGTTAGCTCTTAAAGCAGCTATTGCTATTGACATTACCATTCGATGATCGTTGTATGAGTGAAAAGTGTTACCGTTCAATGTTTCTTGGCCAGTTATTATCATTGAATCGTTATTTGACTCGACATGAACACCAAATTTTTTTAGAATATCACAAGAAGCACTTAAACGATCTGTCTCTTTAATTCTTAAGCGACTCGCATTAATTATTTGAGTAGTTTCTCTAGATAGACTTGCCAATATTGATAGAATTGGACCAATGTCAGGGTTTTGACTTAAATCAATAGTTTTTCCAATCGTCTCACTTTTTTTAAAATGGATAGCATTTTTTGTCTTTTTAATCTTTCCGCCCATATCTTTAATTACATCAATGATTGCTATATCTGGTTGAGAGGAATCGTTATTGACATTTTTGACTAAAATATCTCCGTTGATAATTCCTGCAACCGCAAAGAATGCAATTTGTGAAAAATCTGATTCAATTGAGATATTTGCAGGAGTATATTTTTGGTTTCCAGGAATATAATAACCCTTTTCAGTTTCGATGATTTTAATACCAAATAATGCTAGAGTTTCAACTGTCATATCTACATATTTTTTTGATTCAAAACTGCCTAAAACAGTTAAATTTGATGACGATTTTTTTAAAGGTAAAGCAAATAACAAACCACTGATAAACTGAGAGGAGATATTACCGGGGATAATGTAATCACCAGCCATTAAATCACCTTTTAAAAAAATATCTTTATCGGATTTATCAAAGACAAGACCGTTTTCTGTGAAGAGTGTCTCGTAAACTGTGAAAGGTCTGCTCATTAAAGAAGATTTCCCAGTAATATATATCCCTTTTGAATTAACAATCAAAGGAATAAGAAAACGAATTGTAGAACCAGACTCATTACAATCAATTCTTTCATTACCAAAGAATGCAAGATTACTATTACCATGAACCTCTAATTGGTTTTCTTGTTTGATTATTCTTATGCCAAGTTTTTTAAAAGCGTTTATAGTAGCTTTAATATCTTCTGAGTAAACTACATTTTTAACTATTGAAACTCCCTTTGCTAAAGAAGCACTGATTATAGCTCGATGCAATAATGACTTAGAAGGAGGAGTTTGGATGTTTCCTGAGGCATAACCAGGATATACTCTAACATTCATTTTTTAAGTCCTCCAGATATTTAAGATGTGAAATTTTGGCATTCGACATTAGATTTATTAAAAGATCGTAATCATTTTGTTCGATCGCTTTTTCAAAAGATTCAAATTGTTTCTTAAACTCTTTCATTATTTCATAGAGATAAGATTGGTTTTGTAAGAACAATTCAGGCCAAAGATTGAGGTTGATATTAGCTATTCTAGTTAAATCTCGATAAGAATCACCTGTAAAATGGGTTAAGTTAACATTATTTTGAAAAGAACTTACTAAAGATAAAGATATGATATGAGTTAATTGAGATGTATAAGCGATTATTTGATCATGAACTTCAGGATGGATAAAAGAAATATTCTTAAAACCCATCTCTATTGCTAAACTTTCTGCTAAACTATACTCAGTTGAAGTGTTTGATTCTGTTTTAATAATAGCATAATTTCCTTTTGTAAAAATCTTGTCATCCGCATTAGTTACTCCAGAAGTTTCTCTTCCTGCAATCGGATGAGTATAGATAATTCTCAAATTGTGAATGTTCAAATGATTAATTTTTTCAATCAAAGTCGATTTTATACCGGATATCTCAATAAAGATATTTTTTGAATTGATTAAAGCGTGATTTTTATCAAAAAATTCTACAATTGCATTTGGATACAAGCAAAGGTAGATTACTTCGTTGTTATTTAGAAATGAGTCAATATCTTTATAAGCAGTCTTGATGATATGGTTCTTTATAGCATACTCAAGACTCTCTTTAGAGATATCAAAAGCAGAAATTTCATGTTTTTTATTTAAAGCTTTAGCGATACTGCCCCCAATAAGGCCAAGTCCTAATATTCCTATCTTCATAATTTACTCCCTTTTGCTTATTATATTTTAACACAAATAATCAAAAATAGTTAAATTAGTACTAATCATTATCAAAAAAATGTAAATAATCCCAGTAAAACTTTTTAGATTTTTCATATTATGATATAATTACTTTTGATAATGGAGGTGTAGCTAAATGTATAAAGAAATCAAAGTATTTGATTATGCAAACGTTGTTTTAGAAAAAATGTCACCAGGAATATTCTTAAACACAAAGAAAGGTGAAATCATAAATACAATGATTATTGGTTGGGGTGGAATTTTTGTAGTATGGGGAAGACCTGTCTTTATAGTTTTGGTAAGAGAATCAAGAGCTACATTTGAATTAATAAATTCTAGCGAAGAATTTACTGTTAGTATTCCAATCGAAAAAGATATGCTAGAGGCTATTAAAATTTGTGGAACAAAATCCTTAAGAGAAATGAATAAATTTGAAGTATGCAATCTAACACCGATTAAAGGAAGAAAGATAGAAACACCGATAATAAAAGAAGCTACTTTGCATTATGAATGCAAGGTGATATATAAACAAGATTTAGAACAAAGTGTGATTATCCCCAAAGTTAAAACAAGATATTATAATCAAGATGCAAATCATACCGTTTATTACGGGGAGATTTTAGACCAATACCTATATACAAATGAAGGAGAATAGTTTAATGAGTATACTTTTAGATGGAACTAAACTAGCTAAGAAAATTAGAGAATCATTAAAAGAAAAAACACAAGAACTAATAGAAAAATATAAGATAAAACCTCACTTAGCAGTTGTTTTAGTAGGAGATGATCCCGCAAGTCAAACATATGTGAAGTTTAAAGAAAGAGCTTGTAATCAAGTGGGTTTCACTTCAACAATAATAAATAAATCAGAGAACATTTCTGAGAATGAATTAATCGATTTAATAAAACAACTAAACGAAGATATAGATATACATGGTATTTTAATTCAGTTACCATTACCTAAACATATTGACGCTGAAAAAGTTGTTAATCTTGTAACTCCTAAAAAAGATGTTGATGGATTTCATAATGAAAATGTCGCAAAACTATGCAAAAATCAAGACGCCTTAGTTCCTTGTACCCCATTAGGAATCACTAGAATTTTGGATGAGTATGACATAGATGTCCAAGGCAAGCATTGTGTAATTATTGGACGAAGTTTAATCGTTGGAAAACCTATGGCTCAGTTGATGTTGCAAAGAAATGCGACTGTTACAATTTGTCATTCTAAAACAAATAATATTAAAGAAATCACCAAACAAGCTGATATTTTAATTGCTGCAGTGGGAAGAGCAAATATGGTAGATGAATCATATGTTAAAGATGGTGCGGTTGTAATAGACGTTGGAGTATCTAGGGTTAATGATAAGTTGTATGGGGATGTATTGTTTGAAAAAGTCAAAGATATAGCAGCATACATAACACCGATGCCAGGTGGAGTCGGACCGATGACAATAGCTTGTTTATTAGAAAACACTTTAAAGTGTTATTTGAATTTGGTAGGTAATATCAATGATTAGCAGATATTCTAGACCTAAAATGAAGCATATTTGGGAAGACAAAACTAAATTTGATGTTTTTTTGGAAATTGAGATTCTTAACGCGGAAGCGCTGAATCATCTAGGAATAGTGAGTGATGAGGAATTAGTTTTGATTAGAAAAAATGCCAAATACTCACTTGCAAAAATCAAAAAAATTGAAAAAGATACAAAACATGATGTTATAGCATTTACTAGATCTGTTTCAGAATCTTTAGGGGCAGAAAAGAGATTTATTCATTATGGATTGACTTCAACTGATGTTGTTGATACAGCAAATGGAGTATTGTTAAAAAAAGCTAATTCTTTAATTAAAGAAGATATTTTGATGTTTTTGAAAACCCTAAAAAAACAAGCTTTCTTCTATAAAGATGTTTTTTGCATTGGAAGAACACATGGTATCCATGCGGATATTACTGTTTTTGGTTTAAAATTTGCTTTATGGTATGACGAATTAAATAGAAATTATGAAAGGTTTTTACATGCAGCTGCATCGGTTGAAGTCGGGAAAATCTCTGGAGCAGTCGGAAATTATGCATTCACTGATACAGAGATTGAAAGATATATCTGTAAAAAGTTAGGAATTAATACAGTAAATATTTCAACTCAAACTCTTCAAAGAGATAGACATGCTTATTACATGAGTGCTTTGGTTTTACTAGCTTCTACCTTAGAGAAGATTGCGATTGAAATTAGACATCTACAAAGAACGGAAGTAAACGAGGTTAGAGAACCATTTTCAAGCACACAGAAAGGCTCTTCAGCAATGCCTCATAAGAAAAACCCAATTGTAAGTGAAAATATAACAGGGATTGCAAGAGTTTTACGAGGTTATATGCTATCTACTTATGAGAATATTGCTTTATGGCATGAAAGAGATATCAGTCATTCTTCGGTGGAAAGGATAATTTTAGCTGATGCAACCACCTTGGTTGATTATATGTTTAATCGATATAACAAAGTGATTAAAGATTTAGTTGTTTATCCGCAAAACATGCTAAAAAATATCTATATAACTCATGGGGTTATTTTTTCTCAACGAGTCTTAACAAAATTAATTGATAAGGGTATGTCAAGAGAAGAAGCTTATGATTTAGCGCAAAGTATGGCGAATATAGCGTATGACCAACAAGTTGATTTCATAAATTTAGTGAAAGAAAACCTAAAAATTAAAGATGTGCTGAATGAAGAAGAAATCAACGAGCTTTTTGAATTAGATTATTATAAGAGGAAGGTAGATTATATCTATAATCGAGTTTTTAAAAAAGGTGATTGAAATGCTTAAGAAAAAAAAGCTAATTCATTTTATCCTTCTTGCTTTGATAAGCGGATTTTTTAGCTTTTTAACTGTTAAAGCTCTAGATACTACTCAAGCTTTGAATTTGTTGAGCGATGTAGAACAAGCAATTGATAACGAGACAGATTATGAGTTAGGCTCATACAATGAATTTTTTTCGGTGATAAGTGACTTAGGAGGGGTAGATGCAATAACTGCTAAGATAAATGACCCTTTATCAACACAACAAGAAATAGATGATTTAAGTGAAGATATGACTAGAGCACTTGGCTATCTAACCAAAAGAACAACATATTTTCGGGTTTCAAACTTATATGATTCTTTGAATCAAATTGACTTAAGTATTTATACAAATAATTCAGTTACAATGTTTTTGATAGAATTAGAAAGAATTGAAATGTTGCTTGCCAATCCAAAGTCAGGAGAACAAGTAATTTTACAAGCAGAAATTGATTTGTCAAACATTGAAAGTTTATTAGTTTTAAGAGCGGATAAAACTAATTTAGTGATTCTCAATAATCAAGCAATAATTGCATATTATGAACAAAGACAAAACTATACAGAAGAGTCTTATTCTATGTTTAAAGCAGCTGTTGATAATTATGGAAATTATCTTTATGTAAACTCTGTTATAGCAGATGAGAATGTGGAAATTTCAGTTGTTGAAAATATCGAGGAAAAGATTAGTAATGCAATAAATTTATTAGTTGAAAGGGTTGATAACACACAACTAGTAATGCTTTATAATCAACTAAAAGGACTTAACCTTGATGACTTCACTGATAATTCACAAACATTATACTTTGAGGAACTAGAACGGATATTTTTATTAATAGGAAGTCCAAATCTTGATGAATCACTTTTTAATCAACTCTTAACCGATTTAAATAACAGTACAGATATTTTAGTGTTAATGGCTGATTTTAGTGATTTAACAAGACTTTATAATGATTCTCTAAACTATAATGAAACTGATTATTCTGCTAGTTCATATTCATATTATCTACATGCTATAGATAACGCATATCAAATCATCAACGATAAGAATACAACGCAATCGCAAGTTGATGATGCTATTGAAATGCTAAATGATGCTTTAATTAGTTTAAGACCGCCAATCAGAACAATATATTTAAAAATTGGAGACAATTTAAATGTTTTAGATTATTTGGTAACAAAAAATCTTTCGATAATAGAATATTCTATAGATAATGATACAGCAGTTAGTATAGATAACGATGGGATGATAAAAGCTTTACAATATGGGGATGTATATTTAACAGTAAGTTTCAGTGATAATGTTGAAGAAACTCTGCATATCAAAGTTAAGGCTAATATCTCTATTACCACATTGATTTTATCTTTATCCTTACCAATAGTTGTCATAGGATTAGGGTTTATGGTTGTTTTTGTAAAAAAAGAAGATTTTTTAAATTTGTTGATAAAAATGAAAAATATGTTTTCAAAAAGAAAAAATTAAGATATTATTTAAGAGTAGGAGATGATTGATATGGCTGAAACAAAAAAACTTTATCGTGATACTGAAAACCAACAAGTAGCAGGAGTATGCTCAGGATTAGCAGATTATTTTGATGTTGATGTAACTTTGATTAGAGTGATTTGGATAATCTTGGTTTTATGTGCTGGAACAGGAATTTTAGCATATTTGATTTTAGCAATTGTAGTTGAACCAAAAAATGTTGTCTTGAAAAGAGAACAAAAGAAAAAACAAAACATCTACGATGATGATCCATTTGCAAAATATGACTAAAACAAAAGCCCACATTGGGCTTTTGTTATAATAGGTCTTTTAATTCAGAAATTGAAAACTCATATTCTGTTTTACAAAATTCACAAACTATTTCTATAGGTTTATTATCGTCGATTATCGCATGAATTTCATTTTTATCCAGTGTAGATAATCCAGTAAAAAACCTTTGTTTTGAACAGTCACATTCATACTTAAGCGGAAGATACTCAACAAAACTATGATTTCCTTTAGTTATTAAATTTATAATATCTTCTGGAGTAAGATTATTGCTGATCAATTCAGATATTGGTTTCATCTCGCTAATATTATCTTCTATTTGCTTAATTGTTTCTTCTTTAATGCCTGGCATTGCTTGAAGAATAAAACCGCCACTAGCATAGACTTCATTCTCTTCGTTAACTAAAACTCCTAAACCTACTGAAGAAGGTATTTGTTCGCTTTTTGCAAAATAATACGTAAAATCATCAGCAATTTCTCCTGTTTGAAGTTCAGCTGATGAGGTAAATATATCGCGAACTTTTAAATCTTTAGTGACATGGAGATAACCGTTATTTCCAACGATTGAGCCAACATCTAATTTGTTTTTATATGACATGTGAACATGAGGGTTTTCAAGGGTTCCTTTGACAACGCCTTTAGCATTGACAGTAGCTATAATCTTACCAATCGGACCTCCTCCATCTATTCGGATAGTTAGGGTCTGGTTTTCTTTATACATAGCGCCCATAATTAAAGAAGCAGTAAGAACTCTTCCAAAGGCAGCGCTAGCTGCAGGGTAAGCATCATGGATTTTTCTGGCATGCTCAACTAATGAAGTTGTTTGAGCAGCATAGATTCTAGCTGTTCCATCAAAAGCATAAGCTTTTACAAGGTAATCACTCATAATTTTCACTTCCTTCTTGAGTATTATATCATAATCATTTAAAAAATCTAATGTTTTGTATTTTTGTAGTTTTAAGATATAATTGGTATGAAAAGGGTGAGGTTATGCAATTTAGAATCAAGAATTTGTTCTTGGATAACAATGTTTTTGTAGCTCCTATGGCTGGAGTTACGAATTTGGCGTATAGAATGATTCTAAAAGAGTTTGAAGCTGGTTTGATCTATACGGAGATGATATCTGATAAGGGTTTGCTTTATGAAAACAAAAAGACTCATGAGATGATAGAAATCAATAAATATGAAAAGCCGATAGCTTTACAGTTATTCGGTAGCGAAGTTAAAACAATGGTAGAAGCTGCTATTTTAATAGATACATTATCAAACTGTGATATAATCGATATAAATATGGGATGCCCAGTTCCAAAGGTAACTAAATCAGGTAGTGGATCAAAACTTATGACAACTCCAGATTTAGCTTATGATATCGTATATAACATAGTACAAAAAGTTACAAAACCTGTTTCAGTTAAAATAAGAAGTGGATTTGATCATCAATCTATTAATGCTGTCGAGTTTGCTATTCTTATGGAAAAAGCAGGCGCTAGTATGATTGCCATTCACGGAAGAACAAAGACAGATATGTATACTGGAAAAGTTAACCTTGATATCATCAAAGCAGTAAAAGAAGCTGTTAATATACCTGTTGTTGGTAATGGAGATATAAAGACTCCTGAAGATGCAAAATATATGTTGAATTATACAGGTTGTGATGCGGTAATGATTGGTAGAGGGGTATTGGGTAACCCTTGGTTGATTAAGCAGACAGTAGATTTTTTAAAAACAGGTTTTTACGATAAAGAGATTAGTATAGAAATGAGAAAGACTTATCTTATAAAACACTTAAACCATTTGATTGAGTTAAAAGGGGAGAATCTAGCTGCTTTAGAAATGAGAACTCATGGAGCTTGGTACATCAAAGGATTACCGAATGCTTCTAAAATAAAACAAGAAATTGTCAACTCTGATTCAGCAACAAAAATAATTTTGATTATTGAAGAGTACTTTAATACTTTAAATTAAAAACCATCCCTCTTGGATGGTTTAATTTATAAAATTATGATATTTATGATAGAAATAATCACTGATATTGGCTTCAATCTCTATTCCGTTTTCTAGATAATTTGTTTTTATTATATTAGTATTTTCTTTCAAATCGGAATAAATAGCTGAATCTGCAAAAGGGATAAGCATCTTTACGGTATGAGTTTTGTAAAGGTTGAGATTGATTAAATCAATAAGTTTATTGATGTTTGTTTTACTTTCAGCGGAAATCAAGATAGCATTATCTCTAGATATTATTGGAACTTCACTGAGAAGATCAATTTTATTAAAAACATAAATTATTGGAATATCTTTAACACCAATATCAGAAAGAATGTCTTCAACTGTTTGAATTTGATGTTCGTAATTAGGGTTAGCTAAATCTACAACATGTAGAATCAAAGATGCTTCTTTGATTTCTTCTAGTGTTGATTTGAAAGCTTCAATTAAATCGTGTGGAAGTTTTCTAATAAAACCAACTGTGTCAGTTAATAGAAAATCGTGATTATTTGACAATACGATTTTTTTTGTTTTTGTTTCAAGCGTGGCAAAAAGCATATCTTTTGAAAGTGTTTCATACTTATGCAATGAATCAGTCTCTTTTATAATAGCATTCATTAGTGTTGATTTGCCTGAATTTGTATAACCAGTAAGAGCTACAGTTTTAATCAAACTTTTGTTGCGCTTACCTCTTTGGTTTCTTCTAACTTTAACAAGTTCTTTAAGTTCTCTTTTATATTGTGAAATCTTTTCTCTTAGCAATCTTCTATCGAGTTCTAGTTGTTGTTCGCCAGGACCTTTTGATCCAGTCCCGCTTCTTTGTCTTGAAAGGGATTTATTCATACCGATAACTCTTGGTAACATATAGATCGATTGAGCAAGTAAAACTTGGAGTATTGCCTCCTTGGTTTTAGCGCGTCTTGCAAAAATATCAAGAATCAAAACGGTTCTATCGATAACTTTAACTTTAAGTTTTTCTTCTAAATTTCTTATATGGCTTGGACTTAACTCATCATCAAAAATTACAACATTAGCATCTAATTCTTCAATTAAATCTTTTAAATCATCGGCTCTTCCTTCACCAATATAGAAGTTTGGAGTAGGAACAGATTTTTTTTGGGTAATCTCATCTAAAACTTCAATATTGCATGCTAAAGCCAAACTTCTTAGTTCTTCTAGGTTTTCTTGGAAAAATTCATCGTTTCCTAAATCCAAACCTACCAATATTGCTTTTTCCATTTTTCACCTCGTAAACATTATATATAAAATATTGGATTTTTGCAATAATTCTCAAAATTATCACTATATAATCAATATGTTTTATGATATAATATTTTAGCAAAGATTCTATGTTATACAGGAGAAACAATGGCTAAGTTAAAAGAAATTATTAAGAAATTCATTGTCTTCTTCCGCAATTATTTTGAAACTTGTTTTTCAAGCAGAAGAAAGACTTTCAGATTTATCGCCTTATTTGTATTTACAGTTTTGTTTTTGATTCAGGTAGGGATAATCCTCATCAACAACAGTTTTTATACCAATTTTTCTGATGATATTTTACAATACTATACAATTATGGTTGACTTTGTAGCATCGATAAAGGAAGGCACTTTATCTTTTTTCAATTTGAACAATTACTTTGGTGCTTCATTCTTTTCTGATGTCTATTACATACCTTTAGATATCTTCACTTTTTTGACATTTATATTAAGTTTTATTATGCCAACTGAAATTGCATATTCAATTATGGAGTTAACAAAGATTTGGGCTGGAGTTATGGCTTTAGCATACTATTTCCATTTAAAAGGCATGAAAAACCGAACAATCTTTTGGATGAGTATATTTTATATGGTGAGTGGTGGTTTTGTCAGTTTCATGGCTTTTCCAGTATTTTTGTCGATTATCTTTTATCTTCCGGTTGGATTGGTTGTAATTCACTATTTCTTTCATAAAAAGCGATTCATCGTTCCAATTTATGCATTTCTAATTGTTTTCTATGATTTCTATCTTGCATATATGATTTTAGCTTTTATTGCTTTTGCCTATTTGATTGAAAGTTTTAAAAGAGAAGACTTCAAACTGTGGGGTTTTTTGAAAAACGGAGTTATATTCTTAGGTTTATTGATATTAGGAGTTTTAATGGCTTCAGTAATACTCTTACCATCAATTACCTTTATATTAGAAGAAACCTACCGAACAACAGCTAACTTTAATGCTTGGATTATAAAAATTGGAACTTATGAGTTAAAACTCTTTCAACCTGAAATCTACATTAGATATCTAGCAAAGATTTTTACTGAACAAAAACCAATTGGTTTTTATGGCTTTGAGAACGATTATGGATTAGAGCATGTTTCACTATATATCACTATAATTGGTTTCGTTTATATGTGTAATATATTCTTTATGAAAGATCGAATTAGCAGAGTATACAAAATATCTTTATTGATAGCTTTAATATTTATGATTTTTCCGATTTTTTCTTATGTGTTCTCAGGTACTCTTGACAAACCATATACAAGATGGATTAATATGTTGCCAATGTTTCAAGTTATCATTTTAGCACATGTTTTTGATCGATTTGGTTTTGAAAATGTCAAAATGAAAAACCAGACAATAATCATTTCTATCCTTTTGGGCTTGGTAGCTTTTTTGATATATTATTATCAAAAGAAACTAGCAATTGACACTCATTACGCGGGAAGAGATGTAATGAGAGCTGATCAAATATTGATGGGAGTAAGTATTTTATATTTATTAGTTTTACTTATTTTTGGATGGTTGAAAAAATATACTGTAATTAAATGGTTTATTTGGATTGAAGTTATTGTTGCGATAGGTTATTTATATTCAGGGCCATTTTCAATCAAAAATAAACTCGATACTTTCAACACTATGCATGAGATAAATCATTTTCTCAAGGATAATTTAGAAAAGGATGAGTTTTATCGTGTTTATGTAGATATGAGTCGTTTGGATGTTGAAAAAACAAACTTCAACAGAATGACAGTTTTTGCGACCAACACGCAGATTTTTCATTCATGGACAGATGCGGAAACAAATGCTATCAGTAAAATGTTGTTCAATAGTAATGAATATCAATCAAAGAGTAAGATGAACTATTTTGGATTCTATATAAATCATTTCTTGGGATATAAGTACATTCTTGTTGATACTCAAGATATGTATGTTTTTGATGAAACATACTTTGAATTACTGGCTACAAGTGAGAAATATACAATTTTTGAAATAAAAAAATTAGAAAATTTCCGTGTATTTGATACAGTATTTAATGCAAGTGATAGCGATTCAATTCCATTTAATAGTTTGAATGAACTAAATTCTAGTTTGTTAAGACAAAAAGTTTTTTTGATGGCAGCAATTATCGACCCAGATAAAAACTATGATTTTTCTGAGTATGATTTTAAGTATCTTGAAGATATTGAAAATCAAAATTCCCTCTCTCTAGACTCATATCGCCGACTAGTATCATTAAAGACAGAAAGAGTCTCTGGAATTACTGATTCACAAGAAAGAGATTTTTATGTTTACGAAGAACAAAATTTAGATGTGATTTTTTCAGTAGGAGCAATTTATATTAAAGCTGAGAATAGAGATGTATCCCTTAACGCTTATAAGGAGGTATATGTTGAGTTTACTGATGGAACTAGACAATCGTGTCAAATATATTCATTAGGACAGGATGAAGATCCCTCAGGAATTCCTTTTCAAATCAAATGCGAATTTTGGAAACAACCAAGAAAACTGTTTATTGAAAAAAGCGAACAATTGCAAGCAGCTCCAATTCTCAGAATGAGAGCTGAAAGAGCAATTGATATGGCAGCTTATTTGGAATATGATTTATCAAAAATCAATCTTCCCGAAGAAAATGGAATTATCTTTTTTGACATGAGTTTGGAAAAAGCATTTGAGAGAGTCTTTGTTGTAGACGAGTTTGGAGATAACTACGAATGTTTAGATGGGTTTTTGTATTACAGTACTAAACCTAATAAAATATATATATATAAGACCGGAGCAATGTATAGTCATAGTGATTTATTCAGTCTAAGACTAAGATACTTTACACAAGGAAGTCAAGATTTGGAAGGAATCTTAACGCAAAACCATATTTCTAATCATTTCTTGCAAATCAAAAATGGTAGAATAAGATTAAGATATGATAATGTATCGATTTCTGAAAACGACCAAATTGTTGTAGTACCAGTTGTATACTCAGATGATTGGAGGTTTGTTTCTAATCATCAATATGAAACGATTAGTGTCAGCGGTGGTTTTTTAGGTATTATTATTCCTAAAGGTGAATCTTCGATTGATTTAACTTTGAAGTTTTCTCCTAAATATTTAGATTTAGGTTTTTATATCAGTTTAGGAGCATCCGCAATTTATCTTTCGATATTTGTTTTACCAATACTGATTAAGAAATATAAAAGAGGTTGATAATTATGAAATATGCAAGATTAATTGTACCGACTTATAATGAGGAAAAAAATATTCCTTTGTTTTATGAAGAAGCAATTAAATACTTAAACTATGAAGATATTGATTTTGATATCCTTTTTGTCAATGATGGTTCTAAGGATAACAGCCTTTCAGAAATCAAGAAATTGATGAGCTTAGATAAAAGAGTAAAGTATATCTCTTTGTCTAGAAACTTCGGTAAAGAAGCAGCAATGCATGCTGGTTTAGAAAGTTCTAAAGATAAAGATTTCATAATAATAATTGATTGCGACTTACAACAGCCACCTCACCTAATCAATGAAATGATAGAGTATCACAATCAAGGATATAAGATTGTCTATACGCGCTCAAAATCAAGAAAAGGAGAACCAAAGCTAAGAACTTTATTTGCTAATCTTTTCTATAAAATCTATAATGCTTATACCGAAAGGCCTTTGGATAACGGAGCTAAAGATTATCAATTGATGGATAAGATAGTTGTGGATGCATTTTTGAAAATCAAAGACAATTATCGGTTTGTCAAAGGGATATTTTCTTGGATTGGTTATCCAAGAAAGTGTATAGAATACGATTTTATTCCTAGAAAGTATGGAAAGAGTTCATGGAGCTTCCGTTCTTTAGTTAAATATGCTTTTAATGGAATGAACCAATTCTCATCAATTCTTCTAGTTTTACCAGTGATGTTTTTCTTTTTAGGGCTAGGTCTTATCGCTTTAGATTTGGTTCTTTATTTCACAGGAATAATTGCTTTAACAGGATTGATTTTAGCATTGCATCTGGCTTTATTGGTTTTAGTATTAAGCGCTTTGACTTACGTAATAATTTATTTGCTCTATTCTAATCGTAAACAGGTGATGAATCGTCCAATTTACTTAGTTGAAGAGACATCGGAGGATATAGGAATTGAATAGAATCTGGCATTTTATCAAGAAAAATTTCTTAACTAAGAAATTTTTAACCTTTGGAATTATTGGTGTTATCAACACCTTGATACACATGTTGGTTTACGGAGTATTTTATAATTCATTAGCGATGATCGCTTTTGTATCTAATGCTATCGCTTTTGTAACAGCATCTACATTCTCATACTTTGCTAATGCATATTTAACATTTAAGCCTAAAAACAAATCAACAATGCAGTTTTCTGTAGTGTTTATTGTCTTTTTAGTTAGATTGATAATTAGTAGTATTTCAGCACAGTTGTTTGATTACATGGTAATCAACTGGTTTAGTATAGATTATGAAATCTACCCATTAGCAACATATATTGCACCTTTCTTTGCTTCAGCATTATTGATTCCTATAGCATATTTTGCTTTAGATATTGTATTCAAGAAAACAGATATAAAGAAAAACAACTAGTTAGTCTTTTTATTATGTACTATAATTGAATTGGGGGAAAATTTATGGAAGAATACGGGTTATTAATAACAATAACGTATTTGCATGCGATTTTTGTTTTGGTTTCTAAATCAAAAAATATCGAATTAAAATACGGAATATCAAAAGTGATCTTTGTTTTACTTACTGGTGTAAGTCTTTACTTCATGTTCGTAAAAGAAGATGATTTACTTTGGGCAAAAATAGTAATTTTTCTTCCAGTAATATATTTCTTTGCAGTTTTGTATTTTGATGAGATAGCTCAATTGTTAAAAAAACTGAAAATAGTTAGAGTCAAAAACAAAGCTTATGTAGTAGATAATGAGTTAGCTGAACAGTTGATTGATGCAGTAGATTATTTATCAAAAAGAAGAATAGGAGCTTTGATTACAATAGAAAGAAAAGTTGATTTATCCAAGATAATCAACAAAGCATTAATTATTAATGCAGATGTATCAAAAGAATTATTAACATCGATTTTTATACCAAATGCACCTATGCATGATGGGGCGGTTATTATCAGAGGAAATAAAATTTTATGTGCAAAAGCATATTATCCAGCGTCAAACCGAACAGATTTACCGATGCATTTTGGAACAAGACATAGAGCGGCTATAGGTATTAGTGAAGTTAGCGATGCCTTTACGATTATCGTTTCTGAAGAAACAGGGAATGTAAGTATTACGATAAATAAAGCTATAGAATACAATATCAGTAAAGAAACGTTAAGTTTATATTTTGAGAAGTTTTTGCAGGTATTTTAAAAAGCGTCGTTTTAAACCAAACTCATAAAAGTAGACACAAAATAAAAAAGTGTCTACTTTTCTATATTTATGGGTAGACATTATTTATAGATATTTGAGAGAGTATTTGCAATGTTTTTATTTTAAAGATTTTTTACTTTAAAAAAATTACAGTCTTAAAAATGACAAATAGCTTTGAAAAATAGTATTTTTTTTGAGATTATGATATAATCTTTTGTGAGTATGAAGGTGGTGAAATCTTGAAAGAATTTGATTGTGTTGTTATTGGGCAGGATCTGTATTCTCTGATAATCGCATTGTTTTTATCAAGAAAAATGCGAAAGGTTTTATTGATACAGGATAGAAATGTCGTTCAAGCAGAATATGAAAAAATCAATTTGAAAACAGAAGATAAAAGCTATCATATTTCATATAATAGAAATAATATAGTTGCAGGACTTGATTCGTCAGGATTACTCTATGCATACCTTGATAACTTAGGGTTGGAAAGCACTCTTAAATATGAAAAAATGCATTATGAAATGGTTGTTGATAAAACTGGAAGAATCAGAAAAAGAATGAACTCTTTAGAACAATTCCGAGTTTATTTAGTTAGGTATTATCCGAAACATCGCAATGAAATTCATGATTTTTTCACCGATTTAGAAAAACATTATAAAAATTACATCGTACAATATTCAAATATGCTTAAGAATACTGATTATACATTGACTTCTTTAATGATTGAGTGGGGAGATTATTCTTTAAAGGAATTACTAAACAAGTATTTTTCTTCAGAAGAATTAGTCTTGGAGTTTGCCACTAACAATTTTATTAACGGATTAGAAATGGATAAAGTTGATGCATATGCGTTTTTTATAAACTTTTTCTCGGGGCTTAAAAATGGTTTTTATATTATGGAGAACTCAGAGAAAGATATCTGTGATAAGATTATCGAAAAAATAAAACTCCTTAATCCTAACGCTATTTTAAAAACAAAGATCAAGAAGTTCATATTAAAGGATAATTCAGAAATTGATTATTTAATCGACCAAGAAGGTAATGAGATTTTAGCGAAGTATTTCTTTATTAGTGATAATCCAGTCAATGTATACAAGAAATACTTCAAAGAGATTCCCGGAATTGATGATGATATTGAGATAATCAAAGAATACTATCCATACCTTGATTCTTCTGGTAGAATTAATACACTTTATTGTGTTATTGAAGGCGCTCCAATTGACTTTGGGCTTAATGAGTTAAACTACTACTTCAAAAATGATTTGTCAGATCAAATAAAGTTGATAAGGCTATATAATTATACCTATGCTTCTAAGCGAAACATTAAATCTAATGAAGTTTTGTTATGTCTCGATTTTACTTATGATGATTCAGATAATATAACTGCGGAATTAGTCTTAGAAAAGTTAAAGGAATTTATGCCAAAAATCGCTAAAGCAGTCGTCACAAAAGATCTAGGTAAACCAAAGCAATATTTCCCAATGCTAAGAACTGAGAAGTTTCGAAAGAATTTAACCATCAACGAAATGATTGATATTGAGGCGTTGGAAAACACGCAGGTTTTGGATAATTTTTTTGTTGGAGGTAGTTTTATCAGGCCTGAAGCAGGATTCTTTGGTGTGATAAAACAAGGAGTGGTATTTGGAGATAAAATTGAAGATCATCTTTATTATGGAGATAATGAAGATGAAACATTTGAGTATTTTTCTAATGATGAAATAATGATGATGATTAGACATAACTATGATTATACCCAATTTGGAAAAACCGAAGTCCATGTCAATTTCCATATTGGTAAAAGCAGTTACTTCATAAGATGTAAGGGTAAAAACATAGTTATCCATCACGGAAAATATGGTAATGCAGATCTATCTATATATACAACGAATGATAAGTTAAGTAACTTATTGTTGAAAAAGAACGCATTTAATGAAGTTCTTGATTCTGGATTTTTAAAATATCGTGGAGATGCTGATCAATTATTCAAAGTAGTTAGAGCATTTCAATTGGATGATTACCAAGAATATAGCCCTGAAGAATATCGAGTTTCAAAGTACAAATTTTTGGGAGTAAAGTTCTTATTTGTTCATATATTTATTTATGCAACAGCAACATTCTTGAGCAATTACTTTAATAATATCTATCTCTTCCCGGCTGCTTTTGGACTGGCTTTCTTAGTTAGTTTTATTAAGTTCAAGATATATAAGAAAATAAACTGGTTTGAGATAGTAGTTGATTCAAGTTTATTTATCTACGCAATACTCTCAATATTTTGGCAAGACTTCAATATTATGAAAGATGATAATATTTTTCTAGCCTTGATGACGATAACTTTTTTAGTTTCTGTATTTGTAAATCAACCAATTGTATATTTGTATCATCAATATGATATGAATATTGATTATCGAAATACCAAACTTTTTAAAATCATTACTAATGGGTTAACATTTATCTGGGGTTTTATTTTTCTAGCAATTTTAGGTGGCACGTATATAACAGGAGAAAGATATTTTTCAGCTTTATACGCGATGCTTTTCCTAGGAGTTTTCATGACATATTATTATCCAGTAATCTATGTCAAAACTAGCATTAAAAAGAAATAGAGGTTTACTATGAGTGATTGGCTATTTTATGCTTCGGTGATTATATTGATGCTTCTGTTAGTTTTTAGTTCAATTATCTACCGTAAGCTAAGATTATGGAAATTGTTTTTGTTATTATCAACATACGCATTTTTAGTTATAGCAAGATATTTTTCAGATTTGATTATTTTTATTGATAAAGATAGTTTGATGGAGTATAGCGAGTATTTTTTATATTTCGCAATAATAGTTTTAGCAATAAATTTTAAAAGTAAGATCAGGATTACTCAAAATCTGACTGATTATGATTTTTTTGAGTTAGAAAAAGAGTTAGACAGTATAAAAGATGCTTCAGAATTACTTAGAAAGAGGTTTATCTATACGATTGGACTGCTTGAAGAAGGGTTAATCTTTTATGATGAAACAATGGAGAATTTGTTTTTAACAGAGGAAGTAGTTAAGATAACTGGATTCAAAAAGCCTGAAATTACCCTTGATGAGTATAAGGGAATGATTCATAAAGATGACCAAAATGCCTATCTTCACAATATCAAAAAAATCAACAAAAAAGTTCCTGAGTTAACACATAAATATCGCTTAACTATCAATGACTCATATACTTGGATTGAAGAAAAAGGAAGAATGTTTAGTCATGGAAAAAACAGTTATCTAATTTCAACTGTTAAGAAGCTTGATATCCGTTTATTTCCTTCTACTTCAATAGAGATTATTCATTCTTTGCCAAGTGAAGATGATTTAATTAAAGTATTATCACAATATCGTAAAGACAAAAGAACTTTTTATTTGACAATGATGCATCTCACTAATATTCCTGATATCAACAAACGCTTTGGAAGAGATGTTGGAAATTTGATGATTGCTGAATACATTAAGCAGATGAAATACCATTTTGCTAGAGAGAATAATACTGTTTTTAGAATTTCAGGAATACAATTTGCTATTATTATTGAAGAGGAACAAAAATACAATAACCTTCATAGAGCTTTAGTAAGTGGTGGAGACCTTATTAATGTGAGAATTAATATTGGGGGTATTTTACAAGTTGTTTATCCAAATATCGGCATTCTTAAGAATAATCCTTGGGATAATACAGATGTTAGTGAACTTATTAGTTTAAGCAATAAAGCTTTAGAAGAAGCTATTAGAAACAACAAACAGAATTATTCAATATTTGGAGGATAACATGTATTCGGTTTTGATAACAGCTGCAGGAAGAGGAGAAAGACTTGATTTAGGCTATAATAAGGTATTATTTGAAATCAAAGGAAAGACAATACTCGCTTATAGCGTGGAATTCTTTTTGAAGGACAAAGAAGTCGATGAAATTATTTTAGTAATCAATCAAAACGATGAAGAAAAAATCAGAGATTTATTTAATGAAGAAAAAATCAAGTACGTCTACGGAGGAATTACTAGGCAAGAAAGCGTATTAAATGGATTGAAGGCTGTTAGAAATCCATATGTTTTTATCCATGATGGAGCTAGACCCTATTTAGAGAACTCTGATATAAAAAAAATCAAGGAAAAACTCAAAACCACCGCATGTGTTTTAGGCGCCAAAGTAAAAGAATCACTAGCTCGAATGTCTTTTAGTAAGTTAAAGAATTATGTTAATCGAGATGAGTATATATTATTGAAAACACCTCAGGCATTCAAAACAGAAGAAATACTACAAGCTCACCTACAAGCAAATGAAAAGAATAATAGTTACACAGACGATGCTAGCCTTTATATAGAAGAAATGAATAAAGATGTAGAAGTCATTGAAGTTAATGAAATGAATATAAAAATGACTACTAAGCTAGATATAATGATTTTGGAGGAAATATTATGATAAGAATTGGTTTTTCAAAGGATGTACATCCTTTAGCTGAAAATGAAAAATTGATATTAGGCGGAATTGAAATACCCCATTACAAAGGAACCATCGGTTATTCAGATGGAGATTGCTTGATGCATGCGGTAGCTGAAGCGATATTAGGAGCTTTGGCTTTAGGAGACTTAGGAAAGTTTTTCCCCGATACCGATCCAAAATACGAGAACTATAATTCAGAATTAATCTTAAAAGAAGTATATGATTTTATCAGTAAAAAAGGTTATGAGATATCTAATCTCGACTGCATGATTTCTTTAGAAAAACCTAAAATCGAGCCTTATGTAAAATCTATTCGTCAAAATCTAGCGAGAATTATTAATTGTAGTTATAAACAAGTTTCTGTAAAAGCTACAACATTTGAAGGGTTAGGTTTTGTCGGTAACGAAGAAGGAATTATTTGCGAAGCGATTGTTTTGCTTGAAAAAGGTGATTATTTGTTCGACGATTTAGACTAAGGGCATTAACCCTTAGTTTTTTTTCAGTTGATTTTCCTTGGAAATATCCAAAGTTATGATAAAATAGTAATGCTAGAGGTGATATTTATGATTGAATCTATTCATGGAGAATTTGAAATGATAAAGAATTTTCGCGATGCTTTTGTTTTAGCTGACTTTAACAATCGCTATCTCGATTATTTTGATATCTATCATTATATTGTTGGCGATTACTCAGGAGGACTTTTAAGACTTAAAGGGTTCAATGATTCTAACTACCAAACAATTCCTGATTATCTAATAGAGTCTTGCGCACCTAATTGTGCGTATTATATATTAAGAAATCCTCATTTCAACATAAATAAAGTAATAGCAGACTAGAGGTGATTCATATGCAATATGAAGAGATAATTGAAGAGATTAAAGGTGTTATCAATATGATAAGGCCTTATATAAACCGTGATGGTGGAGACATTGAGTTTGTTAAGTTTGAAGATGGAATAGTCTATGTTAGATTACAGGGAGCTTGTATAGGTTGTGCTGGATTTGAATCGACAATGTCAGAGTTGATTGAAGATACGTTATTAGAAAGAGTTCCCGGAGTGATTGGAGTTGAACACATATGGTAGAAAACCAAAAGAAAATGAAAGAAATCTGTATTAAGTTGATGGAAGAAAGAGGGGTTTCTATTGACCAAATAGCAGATATAGTTTATGATTTGCAAATAAAATATGTCAAGACTTTGACTATGGAACATTGTAAATATGCAATAGGAAGAGTTTTAGATAAAAGAGAAGTTCAAAATGCAATAATTACAGGTTTAGAACTCGATATATTAGCTGAGAAGAAACTTTTGTCTGAACCTCTTCAAACATTGGTATTTGAAGATAATCCATTGTATGGCATTGATGAAATACTTGTTTTGTCAATTACTAATGTATATGGGTCTATTGGACTAACTAATTTTGGATATGTAGATAAGGTAAAACCAGGGATTATTGGTGAATTAGATGAGATTGGAAAAAACACTGATAAATGTCATACATTCATGGATGATATCATCGGAGCTATAGCTGCAGCAGCAGCAAGTTCAATCGCACATAACGCAGTTGGAGATAAGGAGTAGCCAAAAGGCATGCTCCTTTATTTTTGTTATTTATTTGAAAAAAATTATATATATGATATAATAGTTACAGTTTCTTTGAGGGGTGTTAAATATGAAACAAGGTGACATCGTCAAAGGTCGGATTACTAACATAAAACCTTATGGTGCTTTTGTAAAAATTAATGATGAAATTGATGGATTAATTCATATATCAGAAGTTAGCGATGGCTATGTTAGAAATATAGAAGACTATCTTAGTGTGGGAGATGAAGTAACTTTAGAAGTGATAAAAGTTGAAAATAAAAAAATCAGTTTGAGTTATAAATCCCAAAATAAGAAAAGACGTAAAAAGAAGGAGTCCACTGAAGTTACAGCCGGATTTAAACCATTCGAAACTATGCTCAAAGCTTGGGTGGATAAGTATCAAAAAGACAATAAATAGTCTAAGAGAAGCAATTCAAATCCAAATATGATTTGAGTTGTTTTTTTGATTATAAAGATGATAGAAATTATAACTGTTTTGGCTTCTATTTTATGGTGATATTTGATAGTTTATGAAGTTTTTCAGATAAACCCTCTTAAAAGCAAAACATTATAAGTAAAAATATAGTAAAAAATTGACGTTATTTGATAAAAACTATGGTTATTGACTAGTTTTATGATATAATATTTTAAGTTATTGGAGGATTTAGTAATGAGTAAATATGTTAGCTTAGATTATCGCTATGCTCTTCCTTTTATTAATGAAGAAGAAATAGCGAAAATCAATAAGGAGATCAAATACGCAAGAAAGATACTAGATAAGAAGAGTGGATTAGGAAATGATTATCTCGGATGGATGGATTTGCCAGAAGAGTACGACAAAAATGAAATTGAGAGAGTGGTTGAAGCGGGAAGAAGAATAAGACATCAAGCAAATGTCTTAGTTGTAATTGGTATTGGTGGTTCATATCTAGGAGCTAAAGCAGCTTTAGATTATATGAAACAATATTTCCCTAAAAGAAGAAATATCGAAGTTGTTTTCGCAGGGCACCAAATGTCTGGCACCTATCTCAATGAACTTTTAAACTATCTTGATAATAAGGAATTTGTGATCAATGTGATTTCCAAATCAGGAACAACCACAGAACCAGCGATTGCATTTAGAGTATTAAAAGAAGCGTTAGAAAACAAGTATGGAACAGTTGAGTCAAAAAAAAGAATATATGTTACTACTGATTCCTCTAAAGGTGCTTTGAGAGAACTAGCTAATCGTAATGGTTATGAAAGTTTTATTATTCCTGATGACATAGGCGGAAGATTTTCAGTGTTGACTCCAGTAGGGCTTTTACCAATCGCTGCAGCGGGAATAAATGTTAAGCAAATGCTTGCAGGTGCTGCTTGCGCTAGACGGGAATATCAGAAGTACAATATATTTAAGAATGATGTCCATATGTACGTTGCTTTAAGAAACCTTTTCTATCGACAGGGATATAAAGTTGAGATGATGGTTAATTATGAAGAAAAACTTAACTCATTCTCAGAGTGGTGGAAACAGTTGTTTGGAGAAAGCGAAGGGAAAGATAATAAGGGTATTTTTGTATCTAGCGCATCTTTCTCGACAGATTTACATTCTTTGGGGCAATATATTCAAGAGGGAGAAAGAATCCTTTTTGAAACAGTTTTAAATATTGAAAAAAGTAGTAAAGATATAGTTATTAGAAAAGACAAAGAGAATCTTGATGGGCTCAATTATCTATCAGGAAAATCTTTGGATTATATCAATAAAAAAGCTTTGCAAGGAACTTTGTTGGCACATAAAGAGGGAAATGTTCCTAATATCTTGATAAACATAAGTAGATTGACACCTTATACTTTTGGATATTTAGTGTATTTCTTTGAATTAGCGGTAGCTGTTAGTGGGTATTTACTAGGAGTAAATCCATTCAATCAACCGGGAGTAGAAGCTTACAAGAAGAATATGTTTGCTTTGTTGGATAAACCAGGCTATGAAGAGTTAAAACAGAGTTTAGCGAACAAATCTTAAAAATTATCGAAGTATCAAAAACCCAAACCCTTGGGTTTTTTAAATAAAAGAAGAAACTTCTCGCAAGTTTCTTCTTTTCAACAAGAGATTATAATCTTTGTTCTTCCAACAATTCTTTTTTTATCAACCAAAGTTTTTTAGATAAGTCTACATAATACTTATGAGGATAATCAAATCTTCTCACCTCATCCCATAGAGTATCAAGTTCTTTCGCAGCATAAGCTTTTACTTCGTCGATTGAGGGTAATTCATATACTCTAATTCCTTTTTTGAAAATCTGAGTATGAAGTTTTTTGATTGTGAAATTCTCAAATGTTTTTGTCTTCCATGTGTTGTGCTCATCAAAGATAGTTAATGGGTTGGACGAATCGATAATTTCATCATAAAGAGTAATTAAATCCGCTTCAGACTTATTGTTTTCTGTATAAATTCGGTAAACTTGTTTGAAATGAGGAGTTGTGACTTTTTCAGGGTTGTCACTTATCTTAATTTTTGGCACTATTTCTCCAGACACCTCTAAAGCAACAAGTTTATATACTGAACCAAAAACCGGATCACTTTTTGCAGTAATCAATCTTTCACCAACACCAAAAATATCAATCGGGGCTTCTTGATTTATGAGAGTTTCAATCAATCTTTCATCCAAAGAGTTGCTGACAATGATTTTGCATTCATTCAAACCTGCTTCGTCTAGCATCAATCTTGCTTTTTTCGCAAGGTATGTCAGATCTCCTGAATCAATTCTAATTGCATAGTTCTTAGCATCTAAAGGAATAAGAATCTCTTTAATAACCTTTATGGCATTAATAACACCGCTTTTCAATGTATCATATGTATCGACAAGAAAAGTTGAATTATTTGGATATATTTTTGCATAAGATTGAAAAGCTTCATACTCATTATCAAATAATTGGACAAAAGAATGAGCCATAGTTCCACTAGAAGGGATATGATATGCTTGATCAGATAAAATATTGCTTGACCCATCCACACCGCCAATATAAGCTGCTCTTGCGCCTAAGATTGAACTGGTTAATCCATGGGCTCGTCTTGCTCCCATTTCAAGAATAATCCTGTTTTTAGCAGCATATTTCATTCTGGAAGCTTTTGTTGCGATTAAGCTTTGATGATTAATAGATTGTAGAAGATATGTTTCAATAATTTGAGCCTCAATAATTTTTGCTTTTACAGTAATAATTGGTTCATTAGGGAAGATTACACTACCCTCTTTAAAGGCAAAAATATCTCCAGTAAACTTAAAGTTTTCAAGATACTTCAAAAAACCTTTATCAAAAAGGTTCTTGCTTTCTAAAAACTCAATTTCATCTTTTGTAAAGTTTATGTTTTCGATATAATTGACAATAGACTCCAAACCTACGAATATAGCATATCCACCATGATCAGGATTATTCCGATAGTACAGATCGAAATAGACAATTTCTTCACTTCTATTTTCTAAAAAATAAGCATTTGCCATGGTCAACTCATAAAAGTCAATCATCATGGACTCATTATAGCAAATCATCGGTTCAATATTTCGATATGCAATCCTTGCATTAAATCAAGGCTTTTTTCATGTAATACTTTATCAAATGAATCAGTTGCTAAAGCGTCTACCAAAATATGAGCATCTGGTAATGCGCTTTTCGCAATCACGGCATTAGAAAGAACGCAGATATTAGAAACTAATCCGCATAACTCAATCTCTTTGTAATTTTTGGTTTTAAGATATCTTCCTAATTCCAAAGAAGGAAACGTATGTTTCTCAAAAATCAAATCTTCAGGATTCTTTTTTGAGAATACATCGCTTTGAATCTCATGGCCTATAGTTCCTTTGATGCAGTGAGCTATCGGAAGGTTTTTACCTTCTTCGCTTTGAAGATAATCTGGCTCATGAGTGTCCATTGTAAAGATAACTTCATCATTGTTTCTATGATATTCTTCTATCTTTTCAATTATTTTGTCTTTAATTTCAATTGCCGACTTAAAACCGAGACTACCATCAATAAAATCATTTTGATAATCTACGACGATTAAACATCTATTCAATTCTATCACTCCTTTTACCCAATGTTATTATAACAAATTCTTTTTCATAAATCTAATTGGCAAGAAAAAACGCCTTTTAGGCGTTTGATTAATTATTTTGCAGAAAGAAAATTTCTTGAAACTTTTTCCCAATCAACTACATTCCAAAAATTATTAATGTAGTCAGGTCTTTTGTTTTGGTACTTTAAATAGTAAGCATGTTCCCAAACGTCTAAACCTAAAATTGGAGTGCCCTGAGCGAATGGTGTATCTTGGTTTGCAGAAGAAACTACCTTTAGTTTCTTGTTTTCATCGACCAATAACCAAGCCCAACCACTTCCGAATCTTGTTGTGGCAGCTTTGTTAAAAACCTCTTTAAACTTTTCAAAAGAGTCGAATTTTTCTTCGATAGCTTGTTTCAAATCTTGACTCATCTCAGTTTTTAGTGGGGTTAAAATGTCAAAGAACAATCGATGATTAAAGTATCCACCACCGTTATTAATAACAGTTTGTTTTATTCTTTCTGGAACCATATCTAGATTTCTAAGAACTTCTTCAACATCTTTCTCAAGTAAATCATTCATGCCCTCTAACGCATTCAAGTAATTGTTTATGTAAGCTTGATGATGTCTAGTGTGATGAATTTCCATTGTTAAAGCATCGATATAAGGTTCTAAAGCATTATATTTATAAGTTAATTCTGGTAAAGTATGTTTCATATAAATCACTCCTTAATGTGTTTTCTTAATTATATTATCTCACATATTCATTTTAACTTCAAAGCATATGCTCAAGCAAAAATATTAAAAAGCAAATGAAATCTTGAAAAATGCATAAGATTTCATTTGCTATACAAATAAGGTTAAATAGGTTGATTTTAAATAATTATACTATGTTTTCTTAATTAGTTTGAATTACATAAGTATAACCTGACCAGGCATCAATCAATTCACTCAGTAGATATTGTCTCGTAACTGCTTCATCTGTGTATTCTGCGGGATCGTTGACTATAGCATACCAAACGCCATCAGAAAAAGAAAGGCCAATTAAAACGACAAGGTGTCCACTTGGATATGCCATTATACTATTTTCTAAATCGCTTTTGTCTGTGGTTCTAATAGATAGAATCAAAGGAATACCGTTCACAAGATAATTATTTAGAATATTTAAATCATCGATGTATTCAACTCTTGATTGTAAATCATCAAAACCACCAGCATAACTGGCATTAAAACTCCAGTTTCCGTATATTGCAGCGCCTTGATCGTAGGTTTTTCCAGCGGTTTCAGAAGGAGAAACTATGTGATTGTAGTAGTTTAAAACCATTGAAAGTGATGTAGGCGAGCAAATTCTATTACCAAAGACAGGAATGCTAAGTTGTTGAAAAGCCAAAACATCAATATATGACTCATTAAACTGGTAGTTGTTGATTGAAACGCTTCTCTTTGATGTTTTAGTGGTTAAACTGATATTCTTTATGGATGTATTATTGTTAATATCTGATTTAATTAAGATCTTAAACTTAATCTGAGATGTTTCAAACTTTGGCTTGAGTACGTCTATTAAAACTTTTCCGAAGTCATCTTCTTGATTTTTGAAAGATGATTTATAGTTTTCAGTCCAATAACCCATGATAAAGAAATCACTGAAGTTAGCTTCATCACCGATAGAAATGAAAAAGGTAATCTTTGAAAATTCATCAATTCGAGCATTCCATGTTAAGACTAACTCCATAAATGGATCAATATCCATTGCTTTAGAAATATATACGCCATCAAGTGATGGATTAACCAATTTGATTGAGTTTTCAGTATAATGAAGATTTTCTAAAACATCAGCATTTTCAAAGAGTTCTTTAGCTTTTAATGTAGTGGTATTTTGCAGTTTAATTTTTTCAATTTGATAATTTGTTGTTGGCATGATGGTTTCCTTTGTATCGATAGTTGTCAAACTATCTGTTGAAGTTATCAAGTTCGTTATTAGGGATTCATTGGTAGTTGTGATTTGAAAACTACAACTCGTCAATATAAAAAACATGCTAAGAATAAATAGTTTTCTCATATATTACCTCGATATTTTTTGTTACATTTATTATATCATTGATTGTCGATAAATCAAAAGTGACGTTGTAATTTGAAGAATGGTTAACTTCTTTCTTTCAAAGGCCTTTGTGAAGACCAATATATCATTTGTTACATTTATTTATGATACGGCTCCTTGTAACGCTTTTAGTTGCAACTTATTATAATTCTTTGATATAATCCTTTTTTGCATAGATAACTCTAACAATATTAATTATGTCTTTCTCTTCATCAAATAAATAAACAATTACAAAATTATCAACAACTGATTTTCTCAAATGATTAATATCCAACTCAGAAATATCTAAAAACGGATATGCTTTTGGAAACATACATATATCATTGAACTTTTCATGAAATTTGTCTATTAATACTAATGCATATTCAGGATTTACTAATTCTATAGATATATATCGAAATATATTCTCTAAATCTAATCTAGCTTTTGGTAAAAGTTTATAACTTCTTTCCATACTTTGATTTCATTTCACTGATAAACATTGGACCATCTGTTTTTAATTCATCTTTATTTATGTCTTTTAAAGAATCGTTAATCAATTTAACAACTTGGTTTCTGGCTATTTCTCTCTCATAGACATCTATACTCATTAAGACCATAGATCCATAACCATTTTTTGTTACAAAGACAGGTTCATCACTTTCTTCTACAAACTTAGATATATTTGCTGTATTCTTTAATTCATTGATTGGTATAATCTTTGGCATGTTAATAACCTCTCTTATTATGGTATAATTATACCATAATAAGATTTTTTTGTACATTTATTATATTACTTAATGGTTATTTCATAGTATATTTGATTTAATCATTGTTTTTGGCAAGTAAACGAATTCATCAACTATATCAAATATCTCTTCATTATGACTTATCAAGATGATGATCGCATTAGTTTTTTGTTTAATTAATTCTTCTTTCAAAACACTTACGCTATTAGAATCCAAAGCTGAAACGGGTTCATCCAATATAATAAGTGAAGATTTCTTTAATAGTCCTCTTACTATTGCTACTTTTTGTTTCTCACCCCCAGATAAAGAAAGAGCTTCTTCTAATTCAATTATTTCTTGTAATCCAAATATATTAACCAACTTATTTAATGATTCTTCTGAATATTCTTTTATACCTCTAGTAATATTATCCTTAACAGGTAATCTCTGCAACCTAGGTTCTTGAACAATAACTGATATTTGGTTTTTTCTAATATCTATCATGTCTAGTTTTCTAATATTCGAGATATTATATTCAATAGAACCCTCAAAGTTAAAATCAAGACCTAGCAATAAATCGATAAATGTTGATTTTCCTTCTCCGTTTTTTCCCTTCAAACAATAGATTTTTCCTTTTTCGAATTCATAACTAAAATCACTGAATAAAATATCAGAATCCGGATAAGCAAACTCTAGTTCTTCAACTCTTATTTTATTAATTATATCAACATTTATTTCTCCATTTTTTTCATCTTCAATCCCGAATATTTCTTATATTCTGTCATAACTTATTTTTGCATGCTGATATTCCTGCCCCAATTTCAAGAAATATTCAGAATAAGATAAACACATATTAGTATAAAATGTTATGAGTATAAATTCACCGATGGTAATTGTTTGATTAATAATTAAGACTCCTCCCAATAACATTGTAAGTACTAAAGTAAAATTTTTTGAGAATGTACCTATATTATTTAAAGCCGCCAAAACTTTATTTAAACTAATACTTGTTTTTAAAAGTTTTTTAAAAGAGAATTTAACTCTATCAGTTGAGATGTCATACCATAAATGGATCTTTGTGTCTTTTATCTGGTTTATAAGATCGTTATTATCAGAGATGTATTGGCTATTCTGTTCTCTATAAAGATATCCTCTTTTATAAAATATTTTATTTAAAAGTATTATGCCTATAATATTTATCATCATAGCAATAAATGGGATAAGAACGAGTAATATATTAATCTTGATTATTAATATAAAGACTACTATAGTACTAAAAAACATTATAATAGCGACTATAAAATTATTTATGAAAAAACCTAAAGTGGTTAGAATATCGTTGAACATTCGATTGTTTAGATAAGCTGGGTTGTATTTTTCAGTTTTTCTTAAAGGGACATGTTCTAATTTATAGTCAACATCTATAAGAAACTTAAAAGCGGTTTTTGATATAAAAACCTCAGAGATTATATGATGGATATATGAAATAATCATTAATAAAATAGTTAGTAATAGAATAAACACAATCGGCTCAACGGTTATGGTCGTTGAAGGGGTTTTTGTTATTGTATCAATGAAGCCACTGAAAATATATGGTATTAACAACTGACACAAATAAATTGAGATTAAAAGTACACTTATTAAGAAAAATATTCTCTTAGATTCCATGACTCTATTGTAAATAGCTTTTAACATTATAAATCCCCCTCATAATACAAACTTTGATTCTATTATAAAGTTTAAAAAAGAAATTACTAGACTATTATTTTTGGAAAATGTGTGATATAATAATGACAGATAAAAACAGCAATCCCAGTCGGGATTGCTGTTTTTTTTCGTTACACTTAAAATTTTTTCATAAAAATAGAAAAGAAATTTGAAAAATCTTTATTCTAAGAAGGCAACTTTATCCAGCTACCATCTTATAATAGGAGTTTAGTTAAATTATGCTTAAAATAAATTCCATATATATGTAAATAATAAGACTAATAATAATGAAGGAATGGTATTTATAACCTTGATGCCTTTTACATTTAGCAATTGTAAACCTAGAACCAGAACGATGATGCCGCCTACTGCTTGAAAATTATCAATAGTTGAATCAATCATCATCGGTTTTAAGAATTGGGCAAGAAAAAAAAGAGCCATGTAAATAAATAGTTGAGGTATTGAGATTAAAGTAATTACAAAACCTACGGAAGCTGCGAAAATCATTGCTGTAAAAAAGTCTAAAAATGATTTGGCAAGGAGTATTGAATAATCGCCATTGATGCCTTCTAGCATCGCACCGTAGATTCCAGTGCCACTAAAACAAAAAATTGTGATTGCAAGAGCTATATCTAGGACAACCACATCTGGGATACGCCCATTTTTATTAAAGTGTTTATCCAAAATATGTCTTATACCTTTTTGAATTTTTGTTTCTAATCCTAATAGTTCGCCAACGATAGTTCCCAAGATGAAAGAAAGTACTACAATAGTAACATTGTTAACTTTTAATGATGAGGTAATTCCAAGAAATATTGCAACAATAGCAAAGATACGAAGTAGTGATTTTTTTCTTTCTAGTGAAATCTTACTACTTAAGAATGTTCCAATAAGTCCTCCAATTACAACGCTTAGTACATTGATAATAACTCCTATTGGCATTTTATTTTAACACCCGTTTTAAAAAACTAAATACTCTTTCCATATTTTTTTGGGTTATGAAACCGCTGTCCGCATGATCTTGGCCTTTTAAAATATCAAAAGTTACATCTGCATTTGAAACTGAGCGTTTAATTTCATCATATAAAAGTTGACTTTGTTGGTAGGGCACCAAATGGTCTTTGTCACCATGTTGGATAAGTATTGGTGGAAACTGATTAGTAATATAGGTTATCGGGTTAGACTGTTTTACATATGAATAATCTAGTTTTGTAATTTGACCCCCTAGATACTCTGATTCCGGTGAATCTATATTATTATGATCAAGTGGCCCCAATCCATTTTCTTCTAATTGTTTATCCATTAGTAGAAAATCCATCGGTCCATACCAATCCACACAGCCATGAATCTCGCTAGAGTAATCTGACCAACCTAAGTTCAAATCTTCTAAATCAGCGATATGAGGTGTTGCGGCCAGCATGACAGATAAATGTCCACCCGCAGAACCACCTACAGCTGCAATTTTGTCCTTATCTAAATTGTATTTTGCAGCATTCGCTTTTATAAATCTAACAGCACATTTACAATCAAATACTGCAGCAGGGAAAATTTCTTCGCCACTCATTCTATAGTTAATGCTAACAACAGCATATCCTCGTGATAGTCCATCTAAGAATGGTTCTACTTGAATATCTCGCTTATCGCACATCTTAAATGCTCCACCATGAACATGAAGAATAACAGGAAAAGGTCCTTCGCCTTTTGAAGGCAAATAGATGTCCATAGTTTGAGAAGGGCTTGTTTCAGCATAATGGATATCTAAATACTTATTTTCAATATGACTGATACTCACTTCAGATAATGGCTTATGAACGATAATCAATTTCTTTTCGATACTCATTTTCATACTCCTTTGGTATTATTTTGCTTTTTGTTTGGATAGTTTTTGATAAGTATCAAATCCAACTGCAGATAAGAAAACAATTCCCTTAACGATGTATTGAGCATACGTACCCATCCCGATTAATTGCATTCCATTTCCCAACACAGCAAGAATCATAACCCCGGTAAATAATCCAATCATTTTTCCTTCTCCACCTTTGAAACTAATTCCTCCAAGTACAAGTGCTGTAATCGCAGTAAATTCAGTTCCCGGTCCTGTTGTAGACGCAGCCGATCCTGAACGAGCAAAAAGAACCATTGCAGCTATCGATACAAAGAATCCAGTTAAGGCAAATACAATAAGTTTAACCCGATTCACATTGATTCCGGCGAGTCTAGCAGCTTCTTCATTTCCGCCTATAGCAAATACATGTCGTCCAAAGTATGTCTTTGTTAAAATGAAGTTTGCACTCAGAATTACAACAACCATCAAAATAACACTAAATGGGATGTAATTAAAAACATAACCTTGGCCAATAAACTTAAAGGCTGGGTCTAGATTTAATATCACACTTTGCTTTGATACAATATAAGATGCCCCTTGAAATACGGTCATAGTTCCTAGAGTAATAATTAGAGGATGAACTTTTAAAGTTATTGAAGCAAATCCATTAATTAACCCCAACCCTATTCCTAATAAGATTCCAATGATAATAGCAAGCGGTATTGGTACTCCATACCATTTCATCAAGGCAGCTGTGGTCACACCAATTAGAGACATTTGAAAACCGATTGATAAATCCATGCCACCACTAATCATGACAAAAGATAATCCAACAGCAGCAATAATTATATACGATTGTTGAACGAAAACATTAGTTAAATTTGATACCGTGAAAAAATACGGCGATAGGATAGAGAATAAAATAATCAATCCTACCAAAACTATTATGGTAGCGTATTTTTTAGCGAAGTCAAGGATTTGACCTCTTAATTGGGCTGTTTTTTGCATATACATTCCTCCTGTTACAATTCGCTAGATGCGAGTTCTAATACTAGGTTTTGACTAAAGTTTTTTGATTGAATCTCACCTGCAAGTCTACCTTCGCTAAGGACAATAATACGATTAGACATCCCAAGCAATTCTTCCATGTCTGAAGTAATCATAATTATTGCATTTCCTTCGGTTGCAAGTTCCACCATCAACTTGTATATTTCTTGTTTAGCTCCAACATCAATACCTCTTGTGGGTTCGTCGAAAATCAAAATGTTGGAGTTTGTTGCAAGAGTTTTTGCAACAACAACTTTTTGCTGGTTTCCACCACTTAAGTTATTAACTTTTTGTTCTAATGACGGGGTTTTTATTTGCAATCTATCTTGATATTTTTTCGAAAGTTCATCTTCTTTTTTTCTGTTAACAATAAAATGTTTTGATAGTGCTTTGATAGATGCTATTGAGATATTCCATTTAATCGTGTTATCAAGGAAACAACCTTGTGCTTTACGATCTTCAGGAATTAAACCAATACCATATTTGATAGCTTGTTTAGGCGATTTAATATTAACTTCTTTACCATATATAAATACTTGTCCCTTTTCTATTTGTTCTACGCCGTATAACAATCGAGCAAGTTCAGTTCGACCGGCTCCAACAAGGCCTGCTACGCCAAGAATTTCACCCTTATGAATATGGAATGAAATATCTTCATCTCCATTTCCATACAAACCTTTTGCTTCTAATGCAATTTCATTAGTAACATTATTGTTCTTAGGATAATTTTCAGACAAGGAACGTCCAACCATTAATGATATCAGTTCTTTTCGTGATGTAGATAAAGTTTGTAATGTGTCGACATACTTTCCGTCTCTCATAACACTTACTTTATCGGCTATTCGGAATATTTCATCAATTCTATGTGAAATATAGATAACTGTTACTCCTTCTTTTTTAAAAGAGTTAATAATCGTGAATAGACTATCAACTTCTGATACTGATAAAGGAGCTGTCGGTTCATCCATAATTAATATCTTAGCTTGACGTGATACAGCCTTTGCAATCTCAACAATTTGTTGATGGGAAGTGGATATATTACGAACTAATTCATTGGGATCTATAGCAATATTAAACTTATTAAAAATAGATAAAGAGCGATTATACATTTTCTTATAATCGACAAAGCGTCCAAATGTTTCTCCTAAACAAATATTTTCTGCAACACTAACGCAATCTATCAAATTGAACTCTTGATAAATAACTTCAATCCCTAACTCTTTCGATATATGAGGTGTCATATGGTTGTATTCTTGATCAAAAACAACAATCGAACCTTCATTTGGTTTAATTGCTCCAGATATGATTTTTATTAAAGTTGATTTGCCTGCCCCATTTTCTCCAAGTAACGCATGTACTTCTCCAGGATAAAAATCAATTGAGAAGTCTTTTAAGTCAACGACACCAGGGTATCTTTTAGTGATATTTTTAAGTGATAGGATTGGTTTCATTTTGTTCTTCCTCCAAAAAGGAAGGAGAGGATATACCTCCCCTTTTATTAAATATTATTCTTCAGCTGTGACACCATATGCTTTAGCAATTGCGTCTTCTACAAATGTAGCTCCGGTGTAGTTATCTTCTGATAAAGCCTTAAGAATAGAATAAGTAGCTTGTTCTAATGGTGTTTGAACGCCATTAATTTGCGGTCCAACAATTTGCATTGTTCCACGGAATACAGATAAATTTGTTAAAGAGTTGTTTAACACTTCTTGAATCGGTGGAGACCAGTCTCCTGAGAAAATACCAAACTCCGCTTTGTTTACATTTGATAATCCCATGATATATTCATTAACACCAAGCGCTCCATCTGCATTATAGGTTAAAACACCAACTGCATCAGAGTTTTGTTGCCACATGTTCTCCATTACTGCTGTTGCAGCTGCGGTTGATCTTGCTTCAGCTGTTGCTATAACCACTTCGATATTATCATATGAATTGATTTTATCAACGATTCCATTCGAACGATTTGTCATATCAACAGTTTCTGTACATTTCATAACAATAACTTTAACTTGAGCTTCTTCTCCAAATGTTTCAACTTTCCAAGTATAGAACATTTCCGCAATTTGCTCACCAGCATTGTATTGGTCCATATTCATCATAACATCATAATAAGTAGTATCTGTTCCTGCAACCAAAACTTTGATTCCAGCAGCTTGTGCTTTTTGAATAACTGCTTGCACGTTGTTAGGATCTATCGGCATAATAGCTAGAACTTTAACTTTCATTGCGATGAAGTTCTCAATTTGTTCAATTTGAGTAACCGAACTGTTTCCTGCATCAGCAATTTGAATTGTTAAACCATCTGCTTCAGCTTGTTCTTTTACAGCTGATGTCAACCAACCCAAAAATGGATTTGTGGTATCCGGAACACTGTAACCGATGTCAACAGTCTCTTTATTTCCACAACCTAAAAAAGTAAACATAAGTACTGTTGTAAATAAAACTAGTAATAATTTTTTCATTAAATTTCCTCCCTAATTTTGTTTCTATATGCATATGATAGCACTTACATCTATTGACTTGCAATTCCATTTACTATATAATATATTCCATAACAGAATAATTTAAGGGGGTAGTTTAAATTGAAAATCCATTATCTTGCTGAATTCCTCGCAGTAGTAAATCTAAAAAACTTCTCCGATGCAGCGGATGAATTATATATATCTCAATCAGCTCTATCTAAACATATAGCTTCACTTGAACAAGAATTTGGATACAAACTTTTTGATAGAACCACAAGAAATATTGAATTAACACCCCATGGTGAAGAGTTAGTTCCTTACGCAAAACAAATTATGGATATATATTACTTATCTATATTATCTATAAAAGACGTAGTTAAAAATAAAAATGAGATAGTTAAAATCGCTTCTATTCCAGTTATGCCTCATTATGATATTACGAAACTGATAGTTTTATTTAAATCAAACTATCCAAACGTTCCTTATAACATTACCGAACATGATTCTTCGAATATATCTAATCTATTTCGGAATAAGTCTATTGATTTGGCTTTTACAAGAACTAGGAATCTTGATCAATCATTTGAGTGTATTACCTATAATATTGATGAATTAGTCCTTGTTGTACCAGAGAACCATCAATACGCTAATAATAAAACTATTCATATCTCCATGTTGAAGAATGAAGATTTTTTGTTATTACATGAAAACACTTCAATTTATGATCTTTCAATTGAAGCCTGTAATAAAGCTAATTTCACACCTAAAGTCACCTACACTGGGCATCGTATTGAAAACATAATTGATATGATAGAAAGAGGTGTAGGTGTTTCTTTGTTAATGAAAAAACATGTTGAATATTACAAGAATAACAAAGTTAAAATTATTAAACTTCATCCAACAACTACAAGCAACATTAGTTTATGTAAATTAAATTATACTACCTTATCTCATAATGCTCAATTATTTTGGGATTTTGTTTCAAATTATCTAAAAGAAATAAAATAATAAAGACTGTATTTGCTTTAACCATTAGATTTAGACTCTTTTTCTTTGTCTTTTCACTATGTGGTTTCGATAAATATAGAGCTTTTAACATTATAAATCCCCCTCATAATACTAACTTTGATTCTATTATAAAGTTTAAAAAAGAAATTACTAGACTATTATCTTTGGAAAATGTGTGATATAATAATGACAGATAAGAACAGCAATCCCTTTATGGGTTTGCTGTTTTTTTTATATATTACAACTTAATATTATATGCGTATGATTAGTTTGAATCACGTTGTATAGTTCCAGTTAAACAGAAGTTCTGTCTTTTGTCCAACAAATTTAAACCCACATTTTTCATACATATATTTAGCGGTTGCATCATGGTATGTAATCAAATAGATACCTTCAGCACCAGATGCTCTAACTTTGTCAATCATAAATTTAATTAGGCTAGATCCATGTCCTTTTTGTTGGTATGGCTCATAGATATCAAAGTCTTCAATTTTTATCAGTGTACCATGAGCCAGATACTCCACATTTCCAATGACTTCATTTTTATAATATATCACATATAAATCAATCAATGCTTTTGGGTCTTTATAAACCTCAGCTTTTCTGTTTATTCTTCTTATACAAAATTCCTCTCCCATAATGTCTTTGTTAGCTAAGATGTCAATTCTTTTACCATCTTCTAGTATTTCTTGGTTAGAGGTTTTTTTAATGACTGTTTCTGGATTATATTTGAAATCAACTTCTTCTGAAACATCCAAATAGTAGTAATCTAGAGTAGATATTTCAGGTTGTAATTCGTGATTATAATCAGAAGAGAGTACCCCTTCATAAACAATCTTTAAATAATCTTTATTTTGTGATTTTCTATATAACAGTTCAGCTTCAATAATTTTTGTAACGGCACTCATTGGCACTTCTGGCTTTATGTATGTATAATTATGTGAATACATATCTTTGATTTTCATCAAAATATCTTATGTATAATCCGAAATCAGTACACACAGAAAATTCGCGAAAATAAATTTTTTCCATTTCTATTAACTTATTTTTCAGTCTCATTTTCTATCTCCTTAAAAAAACAGCCCTCAAAAGAGGACTGTATAGTTTTTCCCTTATGGTTTCTCTCTTATATTATAACATAGTCAATTATAAATAACAGATCATATATAACCCGAATGAAAAATTCCGAAATGGCATTGTTATGTTATACAAATCATTAGTTGCAATTACTTGTGATACGGCTCCTTGTAACGCTTTAAGTTGAAACATGTTAATCATTCCCTATCTAATCCATAAGGACCACTATTTCTTTTTCTAGTTCCCTTAAATCATGATTTACTACTTGATTCAAATGAATACTATCATAGTCATAAACAATACAATTTCTCAAACCATATATTTGTAGCTAAGGTATACAGTTTTGTTTATCATAAAATCATCAATATTAATACACATCATTTTTCATAAGAAAATCTATAATATTTAAATGTTTAATTCCGTTTTTTGAAAAATCAAAATCATCATTAGAAATAACTATTTTTTCAAAATTATCATCAATCGACTCTAATCCTCTAAACTCTCTATTAATAATTTCATCATTAGCCAACAAATAGGCAACTTGAATATATACTCTCTTATTGTTCTTTTGAGCAATAAAGTCAACTTCATAATCACCGATTTTTCCTATATTCACTTCAAAACCATTCGCAATTAGTTGGTTGTATACAATTGTTTCAAAACATGCGTCATAATCTATTTTCTCTAAATTTAGAGTATGATTTCTTAGTCCTAAATCAGCTACATAATATTTTTCTTGTCTTTTAAGAACTTTCTTTCCCTTTATATCATATCGGTAACATTTTCTTACAATCATACTATTTAAAATTGCATCTATATATGAGTAAATTGTATCTGGTGTAGTATTAATTCTTTCTGACTTTAAATACCTAACAATTGATTGAGCATTAAAATCTAAACTCGTTGAATGCAACACATAATCTATAAATCTTTTTATGGTTTCAATATTTTTAGCTGATAAACTCATCAAAATATCTTTATAAACAATTGAATCTAATATATCTATTAGTAAAGCTTCTTTCTCTTTGGGATTAGAAAAATTAAATGTTTGAGGCATGCCACCGAATATTAGATAGTCATTAAATACTTTCTTATCTTTTGGATTCAAATCCAAATTAGTAACATATTCTTTATAAGTAAATGGGAATATATCAAATTTTACATATCTACCAGATAATAAGGTTGCTAATTCACCTGAAAGTAAATTAGCATTGGAACCTGTAATGAAAACAGAAACATTATAATCAACTCTTAATGAATTTAAGACTCTTTCAAATTCATTAACTATTTGAATCTCATCAAAAAAGAGATAGTATTTATTATTAATATCTAACTTTTTGGTTAAATATGAATAAAGAGTTTCAGCTTTGTAAAGTTCTTTATACTTAAATGATTCAAAGTTAATGAACACTACCTGTTCAGCGCTTATTCCATCTGATAATATCTTATCCTTAATTTGATTTAATAAAACAGATTTACCAGATCTTCTCATACCCGTGATTACCTTTATCCGGTCCGAATCAATAAATGGCTCAATTTGTTTTAAATATTTCTCTCTTAAATACATTTACAATCACCTCTAAATTTAGCATATCACACAAACACACAAAATATAACGAAAACATTATTAACTCTTTATGATATGCACTGCTATGAAAAAGCAGGACATATATCCCCCCTCTATGTCATAAAAAAGAGGATATGCTTTTGGAAATATGCATATATCATTATACTTTTCTTGAAATTTATCTATTACTACCGATGCAGATTCGGAGTTTGCTAATTCTACAGATATATATCGAAATATATTCTCCAAATCTAATCTAGCTTTTGGTAAAAGTTTATAACTTCTTTCCATACTTTGATTTCATTTCGCTAATAAACATTGGACCATCTGTTTTTATTTCATCTTTATCTATGTCTTTTAAAGAATCATTAATCAATTTGACAACTTTGTTTTTGGCTATTTCTCTCTCATAGACATTTATACTCATTAAGACCATAGATACATAACCATTTTTTGTTTCAAAAATCGGTTCATCACTTTCTTCTACAAACTTAGATATATTTGCTGTATTCTTTAATTCATTGATCGGAATAATCTTTGGCATATTATATTTCTCCTTTATTATGGTATAATATTGCGATAATTATATAAAGCCTACAAGCCAACTATAAATATATAAGCAAAAAAATTGATAGTATGAAAACATATGCTTTCATAACGTCAATGTATTAAATAAACTTTATTAAAAAATTATGTGTATTAACGAAGTATAAATAGAATTAATGAAACAAAAGAACTAGAAAAACACATTATATTGAAAAAGATAATATTTTTATTAGAAATTCGGGTACTATACCTCGACTATAAACTAGTGGCAATCCAAAAATTACTAAGGATAATATGCATTCAAGTAAATATTATGGCAAATAGAATTATAAACTTAATATTGTAATTGTGAAGAGTATTATACCATTCAAAACTAGCCTATGTCTTTTTTCAGTTTTAACTTGGTTAAGCGAGAAAATTGATAGCAATGCATTTACCACATATATTAAAACACCTAATATCATTGTTTTAATACTCCTCACTTATAATATTATATTTTCACTATGTCGTAAAAAAAGTTGACGTTATTCAACGAAGATAAAATGTATTTTACTATCACTTTCTAGTAATGTTTGGTATAATAATATTGTAGTGGGGAGTATCTGCCTATATAGGCGGTGAAATCAACAGCCGACTTGTTAATTCTAGTCTTTTTTTTGAGAAAAGAGGTCACATATGGTATACGTTTATCTTATTATTGGTTTCTTAATTCTAATAAAGGGAGGGAGTTTGTTCGTAGATGGAGCAGCTTCTTTAGCTAGAAACCTTCGTGTCTCATTGCTTGTTATTGGACTTACTGTTGTAGCTTTTGGAACGAGTGCCCCAGAAGCTGTAGTGAGTATTATAGCAGCTAGCAATAACCATTCGGATATTGCCTTTGGTAATGTCATTGGCAGTAATCTTATCAATATTTCATTGATTATTGGAATAGCTGCTTTTATAGCACCTATAAAAGTAAACAAACAAGCGATAGTCAAAGAAATACCCTTAGCGTTGGTCGGGGCAATAGTTTTGTTAATTATGATTTCTGATGTAAGTTTATTCAACAGAACTAGTAATTCTATCTCAAGAGTTGACGGTTTGATTCTATTTGGAATCTTCTTAGTTTTTTTAATTTACATTATTAATATAGGTGTTAAGAATAAAGATAGCATCAATGAAGAAGAATCAGTGATTAAAATGATGACATTGAAGAAAAGTATAATATTGACTATTTTAGGACTTTCATTAATTATTTTTGGTGGAGAATTAGTGCTTAGAAATAGTATAGTAATAGCTGAAAACTTAGGAATGAGCGAAACTTTGGTTGGATTGACTATTGTTGCGATGGGAACATCGTTGCCCGAGTTAGTTACAGCAATTACTGCAGCAATAAAAAAACAGAGTGAGATTGCCTTTGGAAATGTTATTGGCAGCAATATTTTTAATACATTCTTTGTTGTTGGTATTTCTGGAATTATCAGCCCTATTCAAGTTGAGGTGAGTTTGATCCCGGATTTAATATTCATGATTCTATTAAGTCTTTTTCTTTTAGTATTTGCGATAACTCAATTTAAGACAATTACTAGCAAGGAAGGAATGTCACTAATTGCAATCTATTTAATCTATTTAACATTTTTAATATTTAGATAAGCCTTAGAATAAGCCTTGATTATTTTCATAAAATCAAGGCTTATTCTTTGGCAAATTTATTTCTAAATGGGTTATTAAAAGGCTATGATTATGATATAATATTTACTGGTGGTAACATGAATAATCCTATACTTGAAAATCTGAATAATCAACAAAAATTAGCGGTCCAATCCTTAGATGGTCCAATTATGGCTGTGGCTGGAGCTGGGTCTGGAAAGACAAGAGTTTTGACACGAAGAATTGCTTATCTAATTCAAAAGGAAGGAATATTTCCAAGCAATATATTAGCAATTACATTCACTAACAAAGCAGCTGAAGAAATGCGAAAAAGAGTGATGAATCTAATAGATTCATCAACACAAGGATTATGGATTTCAACCTTCCATGCAATGGGCGCAAAAATATTGAGAAGCGAAATTCATCATTTGGGATATAAAAGTGATTTTCAAATAATTGATGATGATGATTCACAGATAATCATTAAGAATTTGTTGAAAGATAATAATTATGACATCAAAGACTTTTCACCAAAAATAACTAATAATCTTATTTCTTCAATCAAAGGAAAGCATAGTTCAATTAATTACCTTCCAGAACCGATTAAATCAATGATTATTCAAATCTACCCTTTATACAACAAGTACTTAAAAGCTAATAATCTAGTTGATTTTCAAGATTTGATAATTCTAATTTTGGAACTGTTTTCTAACTTCCCAAAAGTTCTAGAGAGATACCAAGAAAAGTTCAACTATGTTTTGGTTGATGAATTCCAAGACACCAATGATTTACAATATGAAATTGTCAGAATGTTATCAATCAAGCATAGAAATCTATTTATTGTAGGAGACGAAGATCAGAGCATTTATGCTTTTAGAGGATCGAACATTGAGAATATCAAGAAGTTTATGAGTGATTTTCCTGAACACAAAAAAATTGTTCTTAATCAAAATTATCGCTCTAAAGATACTATTCTAAAAGCAGCTAACTCAGTGATAAAGAAAAACAAGAATCGAATTGAAAAAGATTTATTTTCTACTTTAGGGCAAGGAAGTAATGTTATTCACTACAAGGCTGGTACAGATGAAGAAGAAGCTTACTATGTGTATAATCAAGTTAAAAGATTTTGGCAAGATGGTGTTAAATTAAGCGATATTGCTATTTTATATAGAAACAACGCTATGAGTAGAAGATTTGAAGATATCTTTTTGAAGTATAATGTGCCTTATAAAATAATAGGAAACATTTCCTTTTACAAAAGAAAAGAGATAAAGGATATTATCGCTTATCTTCATCTTTTGGTTAATATGGGAGATGATTATGCTTTTAGTAGAATCTATAATGTTCCAAAACGAGGTGTAGGTTTGGCAACGTTTGCAAAAATGGTTGAAGAAGCAAATCATAATGTTTTAAAACTATTTGACGTGGTTGATGAATCAAGTGATATTTTGAAAGGTAAAGCCAAAGAAGCTTTATTAAAATTAAAAGAAGTAATTCTAAGCCTAAAAGCAAATATTAACCATCAATCTCTATTGGATACATATGACCAATTAATCTCAAGAACAGGTTATAAGGCTATGCTTGAGGCTGATGATCAAAGTTATGACAAAAGTTTTGAATCTGAGAAAAGGCTTGACAATCTCAATGAGTTCAAAAGTTTGATGATAGAAAAAATTAGGGATTATGATACTAGTTTCACAAATTATGAGATACTCGTAAATTTGCTCAATGATATAGCGCTTCATGAACAGGCACAAGAGATAGATCAATCGAGTGAATATGTATCTTTGATGACAGTCCATTCAGCTAAAGGGCTTGAGTTCAAGGTGGTTTTTGTTACTTGCCTTGAACAGACACTTTTTCCATCAAGCCAAAGTTTAATGGAATCAATAAATGTTGATGAAGAACGAAGATTATTCTATGTTGCTTTAACAAGGGCTAAAGATTACGTATATTTAACTAATTGCAAGACAAGATTTATGTATGGTCGATATATGGAAAATCTTGATTCACAGTTTATTGATGAAATTGAAGAGGATTACTTAGAAAAAAAAGGCATGTATCAACCCAAGAAAGAGTATTTTGAGAAGCCTAAAATAAGAAGAAAGAAAGAATATTCTGATGAAGAATTTGATTATGAACTAATTGAAAAGCAAGTAAGTGTTGGAGATAAGATAGATCACAAGACGTTTGGAAAAGGTGTTATTGTCGCGGTTTTAGAGGATAAAATTAAAGTAGCATTCAAAGAACCAAATGGAATTAAAATCTTATTAAAGGATCATCCTAGTTATGAGGTGATAAACAAATGAGTGAAATAAAAAAGAGAATTGAAGTATTAAGAGACTTAATCAATAAGTATAGTTATGAATATTATATTTTAGATAATCCTAGCATTACAGATGCTGAATTTGATAGTTTGTTAAAAGAATTAATTAAATATGAATTGGATTATCCAGAGTATATGACAATTGATTCACCAACCCAAAGAGTAGGTGGATATGTTAGTGATAAATTTGAGAAAGTTAAACATGATTTACCGATGTTATCGCTTGACAATGTGTTTAGCGAAGCAGAATTAAGAAGTTTTGATCAAAGAGTAAGAAAAACAGTTAAAGATTTTACATATACCGCTGACTTAAAGATTGATGGTTTATCAGTTTCTATTAAATATCTTGATGGTTATTTCAAACAAGCCGCAACACGAGGTAATGGTCTTATCGGAGAAGATATCACTGAGAATGTAAAAACAATTCGTTCAATTCCGTTGAAAATCGATTATTTTAAACCCTTAGAAGTAAGAGGGGAAATATATCTTGGTAAAAAGAGTTTTGAAAGAATTAATCAAGAAAAATTAGCCAATGGAGAAGAACTCTTTAAAAATCCTAGGAACGCCGCTGCTGGAAGTATTAGACAACTCGACTCGAAAATAGTAGCAAAAAGAAATCTCGATGCTTTTACTTATTTCGTTTATGGCACAGGAATTGAATCTCAATATGATAATCTGATGTTTCTTAAAAAAATGGGTTTCAAAGTCAATGATTACACAAAGCATTGTAAGAATATTGATGAAGTCATCAGTTTTATTGAAGAGATTAAAAACATTAAACATGAACTGCCTTATGAAATTGATGGAATAGTAATCAAAGTTAATGAGTTAAACCTATATGAGAACATAGGATATACTTCAAAGTTTCCTAAATGGGCAATTGCCTATAAATTCCCAGCAGAAGAAGTAGAAACCATTTTAGAATCTATTAGTTTTCAAGTAGGACGAACAGGTGTTATTAAGCCTGTTGCTAACTTGAAACCAGTTATGGTAAGTCAGACTTTAGTTTCAAGAGCTACACTTCATAATGAAGATTTTGTTAAATCAAGAGATATTCATGTTTTTGATCATGTTGTAATTAGAAAAGCTGGAGAAATCATTCCAGAAGTTCTAAGGGTAGTTAAGGAAAAAAGAAGTGGAAATGAAATAGAATTTGAAATGATAGAAAATTGTCCTATTTGTAATTCTTCTTTAAAGAGAAAATCAGGAGAGGCGGATTACTATTGCACAAATAGCGATTGTAACGCTAAAAAAATCGAAGGTTTGATTCATTTTGCCTCAAGAGAAGCATATAACATTGATGGGCTAGGAGAAGCTATCATAACTGAACTATTCAATGATGGTTATATAAAAACAATCGCAGATATTTTTAAACTTTTCAAATATCAAGATGAATTAATGAATAAAGAAAGGTTTGGGGAAAAAAGTGTTTTAAATCTTATGCAAGCCATTGAAGTCTCAAAGAGTAATAACTTAGATAAGTTGTTATTTGGTTTGGGTATAAGGCATGTTGGAGCTAAAACAGCTAAGGTTTTGGCTATGAATCATCAAGATATTTTTGACTTCACATCATTGACGATTGAGGATTTATCAAGCATTAAGGATATTGGTATGACAACTGCTGATAGTGTATATCAATATTTTCATAATCAAGATAATATTGATATGTTAGAAGAAATAAAATCTTTAGGTGTTAATGTTAATTATATTGACGATAGGGTAAAAGGTATCAGTCAGTTTACTGACAAGACTGTTGTCTTAACGGGGAATCTAGATAATTATACAAGGAAAGAGGCACAAAAAATAATCGAGGATCTAGGTGGTGTTGTCACATCATCGGTATCGGTTAAGACTGATTATGTCTTAGTTGGAGATAAACCAGGTTCTAAATATGATAAAGCTTTGGCTTTAGGGGTTAAGATAATAACAGAAACAGATTTTTTAGATATGATTAAGAATGGGTGATAGATTTGAGTGACTTAATAGTAATTAAAGGAGCTAGAGAAAACAATTTAAAATCAATAAACCTTGAGTTCAAGAAGAATCAATTGGTTGTAATGACAGGTCTTTCCGGTTCGGGAAAGACTTCTTTGGCTTTTGACACTTTATATGAAGAAGGTAGACGAAGATATGTCGAATCTTTGAGTTCATATGCTAGACAATTTTTAGGGAATATGGAAAAACCTGATGTTGATTCAATTGAGGGATTATCACCAGCGATATCAATCGACCAAAAAACAACTTCACATAATCCGAGATCAACAGTGGGAACTGTTACAGAAATCTATGATTATGTTAGGTTGTTATATGCGAGGATTGGTAGAGTATACTGTCCGACACACCACATTGAAATTAAGTCTCAAACAATACAAGAGATGACTAATAGAGCTTTAGAATTTTTAGATAAAAAAATGATAATTTTAGCTCCTGTTGTCAGAGGAAAAAAAGGGACTCATCAAAAGACAATCGATCTATTAAGGAAAGATGGATACACAAGAATTAGAATCAACTCAGAGGATTTTGAGTTAGATCAAGAGGTTAAATTAGAGAAAAACTTAAGATATGATATTGATGTTGTTATAGATAGAATCATAGTTAAAGAAGAGATTACTTCAAGGTTATATGATTCTCTAGAGGTTGCTGCTAAATTAGGAAATGGCCATGTAAAGGTATTAGTCGATAATCAAGAGCATTTGTTTAGCGAACATTTCTCATGTCCTATTTGTGGTTTCACTGTTCCTGAACTAGAGCCAAGACTCTTCTCATTTAACTCGCCATATGGAGCTTGTGAGTCTTGTGCTGGTTTGGGTTTTAAAAGAAAAGTTGATCCAGAGTTATTGTTACCAGATCAAAAATTGAGTATTAATGAAGGATTATTTAGAAAATATTCAGGTAAAGATTCGATTTATCACCAACAGATTGAACAGACAGCTATTGCATTAGATATAGATTTAGATAAACCTTTTTCTGATTTTTCTGAAGTTGAGAAAAAAACTTTACTTTTTGGTTCAAAAGAAGCTATCAATTTTAAGTACATGTCTAAAACTGGGAATATGTTTCATAATTCAAAACGACCTTTTGAAGGCGTTATTACTAGTCTTGAACGCAGATATTTAACTTCAACATCAAGACAGGTAAGAAACTGGATTGAAACCATGATGAATGATATCGAATGTGATATATGCCATGGCAAGAAGTTAAATAATGAAGCACTAGCAGTATATGTGGATGGATTAAATATAGATGAGTTTTCAAAGTTGAGTGTATTACATCTTTTTGATTTCTTAGAAAAGTTAAGCATTACTGATAAAGAATATGAGATAGCTAGGCCGATAATTAAAGAAGTAAAAGCAAGATTGAGTTTTTTGATAAATGTGGGACTTGACTATCTTTCATTATCGAGATTAGCTGGAACACTATCTGGAGGAGAGGCGCAAAGAATTAGACTAGCTACCCAAATAGGTTCAAGATTAACAGGGGTAATGTATGTTTTAGACGAGCCTTCAATTGGTTTGCATCAAAGAGACAATCAAAGATTGATAAAGACATTAAAAGATATGCGTGATTTAGGAAACACTATGATCGTTGTCGAACACGATACAGAAATGATTTTGGAAAGTGATTTGGTAGTCGATATTGGACCAGGAGCCGGTGATCACGGTGGTGAAGTTGTTTTTGTTGGGTCGCCAAAAGAATTAATGCAGAATAGCGATTCGATTACTGCTAAATATCTTCGAAATGAATTATCGATTCCAATTCCAAAAAAGAGAAGAATGCATAGCAATGGTTTTTTAAACATAATCAATGCATCTCAAAATAATCTTAAGAATATTTCTGTGGACATTCCTGTTGGCTGTTTTACAGTTGTAACTGGAGTTTCTGGTTCTGGAAAATCATCTTTAGTAAATGATGTTTTATATAAAAATTTAGTTAATCTAATCACTAAAAGAAATGAAGTGGCGGGTAGGGTTCAATTTATCAATAACTATAATGTTTTTGATAAGATAATTGATATAAATCAATCAGCAATCGGAAGGACTCCAAGATCAAATCCTGCTACATATACAGGTGTATTTGATCATATTAGAGATTTATTCGCAAAAACAAAAGAGGCAAAGCTTAGAGGATATGATAAGGGTAGATTTTCTTTTAATGTTAAAGGCGGAAGATGTGAGCATTGCCAAGGAGATGGCGTTATTAAAATCGAAATGCATTTCATGCCCGATTTATATGTAGAGTGTGAAGAATGTCATGGTCAAAGATACAATCAAGAAACACTGCAAGTAAAATACAAAGGAAATACAATAGCTGATGTTTTGAATATGAGGGTTGAAGATAGTCTGGATTTTTTTACAAACTTACCAAAAATATATGATCGCTTAAAAACTATCAATGATGTTGGACTAGGGTATATTAAGTTAGGTCAATCATCAACAACCCTATCTGGAGGAGAAGCTCAAAGAGTAAAACTAGCAAGTGAACTATATAAAAGAATATCTGAAAAATCAATATATATTTTAGATGAACCTACTACAGGTTTACACACACATGACATTAAAAAGTTAGTTGAAGTTTTGAATGATATTGTTGATAAAGGCGCTACGGTAATTGTAATCGAACATAATCTAGATGTGATTAAAGTCGCAGACTATATTGTTGACTTAGGACCAGAAGGTGGAGATAGAGGTGGAGAAGTCATTGCTTGCGGAACACCAGAAGAGGTCGCAAGGAATGAATTATCTTATACAGGTATGTTTTTAAGTAAAATATTAAGGCCTGAGGGTAAAAACTTCTAATTTTGCGATTTTTATGTTATTATAATTTTAGTTTTAAATGAAGAGTTGGTTAATATGGACAAAAATGATAAGGATATTAGAAAAGAAATAGAAGAGTTAGAAAAGCTAATCGAGCAAGTAAAAAAGCAAAACGAAGAGGAAAAGAAAAAACATAAGAAGAATTTAGGACCAAATAAGCAGATGGTTGTGAAGATAAATTTGGCAATGGAGTATTCAGCTAATTTTTATGTAAATTTGATTGTGAGTTTTCTTGTTAACTTTCTCGTTATTTTTGGGTTGTTTAGAGTCTTTGATTTTGCAGATATTTTTAACGATATATATATAATACTATCTGCATTAATCTTAACCTTCTATGAAGAATTACATCGTAAATACTTACTCAAGAAATATATGGCTTTAGTTGTTTTTTCATCTGGTGTGATATATTTTTTGATGAATCTTATTTTATTCTATTTCCTTGATTTAGCAGTTTTTGGGAACAGGTTTTCTTTCAACAGTTATTTGCATCCAATTGTGTTTGTCTTACTATTACATTTTGTAAGATTAATTATTAGAAGTTTTTATATGCAAATTATCAGGAGATTTAATTTAAAGAAAATTAAAAATAGAAGGTGATATATTTGGCAACAATTTCAATAAAGGAAATAATGGAAGGTTTAAAACTTGAACTATTGGCTGGACACGGAGGCTTATCAAGAAAAGTTAAAGTGCCTGCTTTATCAAAGCCGGGTCTGGAATTTGCTGGTATGATGGAGTTTTATGAAAACGACAGAATCCAAATTATTGGTTCAAAAGAAGCTGCTTTTTTTCATAGTTTAAGTGAAGAAGTTCAAGAAGAAAGAGTTAAAGGTCTTTTTGAGAAAGATGCTCCAGCGTATATTTTTTCAAAGAATGTTGATATTCCTGACTTGTTTTTACATTATGGAGACATATATAATATTCCAATTCTAAAAAGTTTTTACAAGACTAGTTCCTTGTTTAGCGAACTTTATGCTTTCTTGCAGGCAGCTCTAGCAGAACGGACTTCAATGCATGGAGTACTATTAGATATCAATGGTGTTGGAGTTTTGGTTACAGGAAAAAGTGGACTTGGTAAAAGTGAAGTGGCTTTGGAGTTAATTAGAAGAGGGTATATCTTGGTAGCTGATGATGTTGTTGAAGTATATCAAATAGAAAAAGGGTTATTGATAGGAGAAGCTCCTGAAGTTTTAAAACAGTATCTAGAGATTAGAGGAGTGGGAATAGTCAATGTAGTATATCTATATGGAGTAAAGGCATATCGCGAAAAGAAGAGAATTTCTCTGATAGTTGAGTTACAGATGTGGGAAGATAATAGTCAAAAATATGATCGTTTGGGTTTAAAAACCGATAAACGAAAAATATTTGATACCTATGTTTCTTATGCCGCTTTACCAATTACTGAAGCAAGGAATGCAGCTACCTTAGTAGAAGCAGCTGCTTATGACTTTAAATCAAAATCAATGGGATATAATTCTGCAAATGAGTTTGAGAATAAACTTAACAAAGAAATTAAGAAGAATCAGGAGAATGGTCATGATGAAGAAGATAACTAAAGCATTAATGCTTATTTTGATATTATTTATGGGTGTTATGTTAACTAGTTGCAACAACACTCAAGAAGAAACAGGTCCATATAAGATAACTTTCGTTGGTTTAAGAGGAGATATTTTGAAAGAAATAGATTGTCAAGACCCAGCAAGTTGCGTGATTCAAGCTCCTGAAAATCCAGGAAAGATTGACGGAAGGTATTTTACTAGATGGTCGGTTTGGCCAAGTGATTACAGTGAGATATCTACTGATACAACAATCAAAGCAATTTATACTTTAGACAATCGTTTGATTAGCATTGGACAAAGATCTGTGTATTTTTATTCTTTCTTTATTATAACAGGGATATTTACTGCTTTAGGGTTGGCGGTTAGAGAAAGCAAAAGAGTTGGAGTAGTCAAAGAAGACCTAATTGATGGATTTATCTATATTGTACCAATTGCTATTTTAGGTTCGAGATTATGGTATGTCATCTTTGAGTTAGACCAGTTTGTTTATGGAGGATTTTTTCCTTCTTTATTAAGAATTATTGGGTTTTCAAGTGGTACACTTGATTTTTCTCAATTTGGTTTAGCAGGACTTGCTATTCATGGGGCTTTTGTCATAGCTGTAATTTCAGCAATTATTTATACTCGAAAGAGAAAAATGGATATCTTTAAGGTTTTAGATATGGTAGCTATTGGGTTTATCATCGCTCAAGCTTTTGGGAGATGGGGAAATTTCTTTAATCAGGAAGCGCATGGAGGCATTGTTGGAGGAGTTACTAATGGTGTAATGAATCTTTCTACTCAAGAGCAATTTAATTTTTTGAGATATACCTTGCATATACCTGAGTTCATTGTTAATAATATGTATATAACTAGAGGGTTACACTCATTAGCTGTTGAACCTTACACCGGGTATTATCATCCGACTTTCTTTTATGAGTCAAGTTTGAATATTCTTGGATTTATGATTATGCTTGTACTGAGAAGATGGAAGAAGATTCATTTTGGCGAATTATTGTCTTTCTATTTAATTTGGTATGGAGGAGTTAGAATATTTATCGAAACAATGAGAACAGATCCTTTAACCTTTGAGTTTTTAGGAATGACGTTGAAGTCTGCAATAGTCACTTCAGTTATTATGATTCTTCTAGGTGTAGGCAACTCATTATTTGTCAGATTAAAAAGAAAAGGGATGGACTACTCAACAGCAACTAATCCTTGGTTTTAAGGAGTGATAAGTATGTCTTTTTCACAAGAAATAAAGACAGAATTACAAGGTCTTAAACACTTAAATTGTTGTAATAAAGCAGAAGTTTCTGCGATGTTGCACATAAATGGATCTATTGAGAAAAACGCAGAGGGATTATCATTGGTTTTTCAATCAACCAATAATGCAGTAGTAAGAAGATATATGTCTTTGATAAAACAACTTTATCAAATTGATATTACTCTTGTTCAAAAGCAGATTAATCGTTTAAATAAACATGATTTATTTATGGTTAAAATTGGTGATAAGGTAGATTTCCTATTAAATGATTTATCTTTGATTAATCAAGATTCTGTGCTTTTTCAGGATGTTGATCAACATTTGATTGCACAGGATTGTTGCAAGAGAGCATATCTTCGAGGAGCTTTTTTGGCATCAGGATCAATTAACTCACCCAAAACAAGCGCTTATCATCTAGAGTTGCAAACTTATTCTTTTAAGCAAGCAAAAATAATAGAAGGTTTAGCTGGTGAATTTGATTTAAAATCAAAAGTTACTAATAATAAGAGAGGTTATATTGTTTATATTAAAGAAGCAGAAAAAATTGCAGACTTTTTGAGAGTTATTGGTGCTAGCAATTCGCTATTTGAGTTTGAAGATTCAAGGATTAAGAGAGATTTTAAGAACTCAATTAATCGAGTTATCAATTGCGATATCGCCAATGAAAAGAAAGCAATGGATGCAGCTAGGAAACAGTTAGAACAAATTGAGATTATCGAAAGAAATTATCGAAATAGGATTTCACGCAGTATGCAAGAAGCTATTTTTCTGAGAAAAAAATATCCGGAAGCTTCTCTTTTGGAGTTATCATATGTTTCAAAAGAACATTTTGACAATCAGATATCTAAATCAGCTCTCAATCATCGTTTTAGAGCAATTAAAGATTTAGCAAATGAAATTTCGATATTTGAGGGAAAATCATGATTTTAGGAGTTGGCGTTGATATAGTCGAAAATCGTAGGATTAAACTGGAATTAGCAAGAAGAATCTTGAGTGAAGCGGAGAATGAAGTACTCATTAGTTTTAACCTTGATAATAGAAAAATTGAGTATTTAGCAGGAAGATTTGCCGCAAAAGAGGCTATTTATAAAGCTTTATCTCAAGTTGATATTGAGGTTTTAATAAGAGATATCATTATTCTAGACGATGATTCAGGAAGACCAAAGTGCATAAGTCCAAAGTATATTGGAAAGCGGATAAATATCTCAATATCGCATGAAAGAGAGTATAGTGTAGCTTTTGCTGTAGTTGAAGGTGAATAAAGTAAATTGTTCTTGCAAAACAAGACAAAATTATGTAAAATTATAATACTGAGGTGAAGATATGGCAACTTATAAAAAAGGTTTCAAAAAACAAAATTCAGAGATGTTATTATTAAAAACAATTGTCGCAATTATCTTAGCTGTAGTCGCTATGGTGATGATTGCTTTTATTTATGATTCAGTAACCAAATGGAAGAACTATAACAACTATACAGATATCGGTAAATATGAAGATGTGTTTAACCTTAAGGATGAGGAAGAACAAGCAATTGGGAATTATGTAGTATATGTTTACTCGGATACATGTGAAGCTTGTGCAACAATTAGAAATGACTTATTGCGTTTAGCAAATAGAATGAATAAACAATCAGAAGTTTTCTTCTTATTAAATACTTCTAAGGCTACTGGAGAATCTGATGATTTATTAGAAACAATTGAACGAACTCAAATTTTAACTCCGATGCTTATTGTAGTTGTTGATGGAGAATTTGAAGAAGTTTTTGTTAGTTCTACTAATGTCTTGAATGCAATAGAATCAATTGAGAAAGGTACCTATGAACCATTCAATTGACATAATCTATATGATATGCAAGTGTGAATTGATTTTTGTTTTTTGATGATTATTTGAAAAGATAATCATCTTTTCTTTTATGATTCAAGAGTTGATTAGAAATATGTAAAATAGTGTTTTGTATTAGATAAATAAGAAAATTTTTACTAATTCTGGTGGTTTTTCTAGTCTGTTAAATATTTTCTGTTTAATTTTTAGTAAAAGATAAGATAATCAAGTAATTAGTCGTTTCAAATATAGTTTTTGAAAGAAAAAATCGTCAAAATTATTTTTTTCTGTTAAAATATTAGAGAAGAGGAGATATATTTATGAATTATATAAATGAAGAATTGATTAAGCAGGTTGCTCAAAGTCAAGGTATATCAACAAAACAAGTTGAAACTGTTTTAGAATTGCTAGAGGAAGGCAATACAGTACCTTTTATTGCAAGATATAGAAAGGAAAAAACAGATTCTTTGGATGAAGAGCAAATAAGAGCAATTCAAAAAGAGTATGAATATGGGAAGAATTTGCAGACTAGAAAAGATGATATCATTCGTTTGATCGATGAAAAGGGTATGTTAACAGATGATTTAGTTAAATCTATCAATGCTTGTGATAAATTAGTGGATTTGGAAGATATCTATAGACCATATAAAGAAAAGAAGAAGACAAAAGCTACTGAAGCTATAAAATTAGGTTTAGAACCACTAGCAAATCAAATTCTCATGTTTCCAGATACGAATGATTTAGAAGGCCTAGCTTTGCCATATTTAACAGAAGAAGTAAAGACTGTCAATGAAGCTTTTCAAGGCGCAAAATATATAATTGCCGAAATGATTTCAGATAATGCGGATTATCGAAAATGGATTAGAGAATATACCATGAAAAAGGGTATGATAGTAACAAAGATTAAAAAAGATGCAGAAGATAAATATCAAACATACCAAAATTTCTATGATTATGAAGAGTCTTTGACCACAATAAAACTATATCGCATATTAGCAATTAATCGCGCTGAAAAAGAAAAAATAATCAACACCAAAATAGATGTTGATACTGATGAGATATTCGTATATCTAAAAGGAAAAACCATTGGAGATAGAGAGTCAATAGTAAACCCTTTAATCGTCGAATCTTACGAAGATGCATATAAGCGTTTGATAAGTCCTTCAATTGCTAGAGAAATACGTAGTGATTTCACGGAAAGAGCTGAAAATCAAGCTATTCATATATTTTCAGAAAACCTTAGAGCACTATTGTTACAACCACCTTTAAAAGGACAAATGGTTCTAGGTGTTGATCCGGCTTATCGAACTGGATGTAAATTAGCCGTTATTGATAAGTTTGGAAAGTTCATCGCAAAAGATGTTATTTATCCTCATGAAGCATATGTAGGACAAAGAGTTGATGATAGAAAGATAGAAATATCTAAAAGAACAGTTAAAGATTTGATAAAAAAGTATGATATTGATATCATTGCTATTGGTAATGGAACAGCTTCAAGAGAAACAGAAGCCTTTATTGTAAAGATTATCAAAGAAATAGAAAGACCAGTAAAGTATGTGATTGTCAATGAAGCAGGTGCTTCAGTATACAGCGCTTCTGAATTAGCTAGGCAAGAATTCCCTGAGTTCCAGGTTGAAGAGCGTTCAGCTGTATCAATCGCAAGAAGAATGCAAGATCCGTTATCAGAACTAGTTAAAATAGATCCTAAATCGATAGGTGTTGGACAGTATCAACATGATGTAACTCAATCTAAGTTATCAGAATCTCTTGATTTCGTTGTAACAACAGCGGTTAATCAAATCGGTGTCAACGTCAATACGGCTTCATCTTCATTATTGCAATACGTTTCAGGTTTATCTGCAAAGGTAGCTAAAAATATCGTTGATAAAAGAGAAGAAAAAGGTCCTTATAAAAACAGAAAAGAGCTATTGAAAGTACCTAGTTTTGGAGAAAAAACGTTTGAACAAGCGATAGGGTTTTTAAGAATATTTAATTCGGAGAACCCCTTGGATAAAACTCCGATTCATCCTGAAAGCTATGATTTAGCTTATCAAATACTAGAGTTTTTAGAATTAAAAGCTGATGAAATTGGAACAGATAAATGTAAAAACGCCGTAGTAAATGTTAACAAAGTAAAACTATCTGATTACTTCTCACAAAGCATAATTTTGATTGAGGATATCCTTGATGCTTTTGTATCTCCAACAAGAGATATAAGAGATGATTTTCCACAACCGATATTGAAGAGCGAACTATTAAGTCTAGAAGATTTAAAAGTAGATATGGAATTACAAGGTACAGTAAGGAATGTTGTTGATTTTGGAGCATTTATAGATGTAGGCATCAAAGAGGCTGGGTTAGTTCACATTTCTAAATTATCTAAATCCTATGTAAAGCATCCTTTAGATGTAGTAAGCGTAGGGGATATTGTTAAGGTTTGGGTAGTGAATGTTGATTTAGATAGGAAGAGATTGCAACTTACGATGATAAACCCTAAAGAGAAACCTAGTTTTATTAATTGATGTAGATATGTTGCAAAATATTCAATTAATTATATAATTAAAGTAGATAACATTTTAAAAGGAGGTTTTAAAATGGCAAAATTCAAATATGGTTATGGATGGTTGTTAAAGTTAATTTTAGCAGCAATTCTACTAGGTGTTGGTATTTACATGGTCTTTGCTGATCAAGTAGTCTATACCATTACTGGGATAGCAATTGTCGTGTATTCTTTGGTTAGAGTTGTACCTTTGTTAAAGACTCTAGAGAAAGAAGTTCTTCGAACTATCAACTTGATTGAAATCATTTTTGATGTAATTCTTGGTGGAGTAATGATATATGCTGGAATTACTAAACCAGGAACTACTTCTTGGGATACTTGGCTTGCGATTTATAAGTATATGTTAGCTTTCTTCTTCTATGCTAGAGGTCTTATATTTTTCAGTTCAGTTGCATTTTTCGAAGAGAAAACAGAAGTACCTAAATTTTGGTTTCATATTGTTGCAATAACACTAGGGCCTGTTATTCTATTATGGCAAAATTTCAGTCCTAGCACATTAGGATGGATATTCTTGTTCATCTCAGTAGCTGGTTCTGCTTATCTTGGTGTTGATGGATATGGAGGATACAAGAAATATCGAGAATATTCCAAATCTATAAATACGAAAAAGGAAGTTCAAAAGGACTCTAAAATTGAAAAAGAGATCCCACAACCTATCAAAGATGAGAAAGAACAAAATGAGACATATGTAAGTTAAAAAACAGTTGACAGTTACCATAAAATCTAGTAATATAAAATGGCTAACTGTTAAACGGAGTAATACTCAAGAGGCCGAAGAGGCGCCCCTGCTAAGGGTGTAGGTCGGGAAACCGGCGCGAGAGTTCGAATCTCTCTTACTCCGCCAGATTAATAAATTGTAGGCTAAACTTAGCCTACTTTTTTTTACTTATGAACGGAGTTTTTTATTTTACGATATTAACACTAAAGTAAGCGTCAAATATTAACACTGAATCAAAAGAAAACCACTTAGAGGATAGCTCTAGGTGGTATTTTTGTATGGGGAGTTGAAATCTCACCTGGTGGAAATTGGCGGATTTTTATATGTTTCTAAGTGACATATCAAGTTTTGACGTTTACACACTAGAGAAAAAAATCTAGAGTATAAAGAAATATTCGCTGAATCTTTAGATGCAGATTCAATGATTATTATTATGTAAGCATTGGGTTTGGGACCTTTTATAGAAAAGGAATGTCTGATTCTTTTGATGAAATCCAATCTTGCCCAAAAGTTAGAACTGTAATCAAATTTTTAGTGCAAGAAGTGTTTGACTCGATACCAGAACAATTAAACAAAAAAAATAAAAGACATTTCTTGTCAATGCTATCTAAAGAACCTAAAATGAGAACATATGAGGATTCAATAATGTGGTTGATAGAGTCTTACAATCTGCTTTTTAAAGTCATCTGTAAATCGTTGGCCTTTAGACATTTTAACCCTCTCTTTTCTTTAAACCTAGTTTAACATGTCTATTATAATTCTGTCCAACTTTGTAGAACCTGTTCACATAGTTTTTGATATAATCAAAACAACTAAAAATAGAGATAAATAATGTTAATGTTAAAATGCTTTTTATTCAAACATTTAGACTACTTAATATTTAATATCTAATTTTATTGAAAACCAGCGTTGCTTACAATATTCACAGATCTTATAAAAAACTTAGTTTGATCAGCCTAATAAATTGAGAATTTTAATACGATAAAGCACTAATCCAAAGAATAAAGGTGTGCTTGATGATTTGAATATTAAATCAATTTGATTATTGCAAACACAGGATAATGATCGGAAAGATAAATATTATTGTATTTTTCGCGAGAGATAGTGACATTCTCAAATTTAAATTTTGAATCAGTAAAAATATAATCTATTGGTAAACCATAAATACTATCGGTGAAGTTATGAAAAGTCTTAGTTTCTTCAAAATAATAATTCCAACAAGAGTTAAAGTAAGGAGATAGTATTTTATCTAAACCTTCATTGGGATAAGCATTAAAATCACCCATTAAGACAAAAGGCACTTTATCAACTCGATATAGGTAATAATCTACTAATTGAAATAAACTATCAAGTCTTGCTTTATGAGAAACGTGTGATAGGTGAGTATTAACAACTTCATACATTTTATCCTCTAATAACAATTTAACAGTTGTAAATATTCTAGGAAAAAACGCTTCAGGGTGTTTGGTCGAAGGGATATTAGGAGTTTTACCATACCAATAAGTTTCTGTTGAGATCAATTGGAATTTTTTAAGATAAAATATGGGATTGTACTCATCGTTTCCATCTCTTGATTTACCCTCATAGTGATAATCATTCAGTTGATTATGTAAAGATAGAAGCATGTTATGATTTACTTCTTGAAAACCAATTACATCGGGTTTCTGTTTATTTATGAAATCAATAATACCTCTTAATCGATATTTAAATTGATTCTCACCATCGATAGGCACATCAATTCTTACATTGAATGTCATTATTTTCATATGTTTAAATCTCCTTAAACTTTTAGATAATTATATCATTTTCTTAAACAGAAAGATTGGAAATCTAAAACATTCTCTATCTATCCTTGATTTCTTTTAAAAGTTTTTTAGATAATTGTGGTACACCTAGAAAAACCGAGCATTTTATTGTAAAATATTAACTACAAGAAAATAATATGAAGGATTGTCTAAATGAAGAAAATACTGTATTTACCTCTAGATGAAAGACCATGCAATTATGATTTTCCATTTAAAATATTTAATAAGAGTGATTTTCAAGTTGAAAGATTACAAAAATCTAATTTTGGTTTCAAAAAAACTCCGGCTGACATCGATATGATTTGTGAATGGCTTTTAGAGAAATCTATTGATGCTTATGGTTTAGTTATCTCGATTGATATGTTGGTATACGGAGGATTAGTACAAGGGAGAATTCATGACTTTAGTTTAGATAACTTGAAAAAGAGACTTGATATATTAAAGCAAATAAAAAGAAATAATCCTAAAATAATAATTTACGCATTTCAACTGATTATGAGATGCCCGAGCTATAGCAGTTCTGATGCAGAACCGGATTATTACGAAGATTTTGGTAAGGAGATATATAGGTTCGGATACTTAAAACACAAAATAGCTATGAATTTAGCTTCACCAGATGAGATCAATGAGTTTAGCAACATATGTATACCTAAAGTATACATAAGTGATTTTATTAAACGCAGAGAAATCAATAGAGAGATAAACCTTGCGAGTTTAGATTTGGTTTCATCAGAAGTAATTGATTTTTTGGTGATTCCACAAGATGATTCATCAGAGTATGGCTTTACTTCAATCGATCAAGAAATTATAATTCAAGAAATAAGTAATATGGATTTAATGACAAAAGTATATTTATACCCAGGTGCTGATGAAGTGGGAATGATTCTAATCGCGAGAATGAACAATTTTTTTCTTGGTAAACGACCAAAGTTCTATATAAAATATCCATCGATTACATCAGGACAGATTATTCCAAATATTGAAGATAGATATTTAGATTCAACAGTTAAATATCAGATAATTGCTTCATATGGTTTGGTTGCTACAAGTTTAGATGATGCAGATGCTGTTTTATTGGTTAATGCTCCTGCGGATTTGATGCTATCATCATTATCAAATAACAAAGAAGGTAGAGGGATGATAGCTAATAGAAATATAGTTGAAGCAATTGAGTTTGTTGAATATGCATGGAAGCATATGAGAAAACCCATTGTTATTGCTGATGTAACCTATGGCAATGGAAGTACAATCGAAATTTATAATTACATAAAACTTAAGAACATGATTTTTGATTTAGCAGGATATGCAGGATGGAATACTGCATCAAATTCTATTGGTAGCGCAATTGCTCAAGGTGTTTCATATCTTAATTATGGAAAAACTTTAGAACATATGAATTTTTTAATTCTAAGGTATATCGAAGATATCGCTTACGGAGGATACATTCGGCAATATATTAGAGACAATGTCTTGAAAAATTATCCTAATTGCAGCATCTATGATATAAAACCAAACAAAGCAGAATTAACTATAATAATTTTGCATGAGTTAAATAAATTTATTACTGAAAGAATGTCAGATATAAAGCAAAATTGGCTGCTTAAAGAAGTATGGTTACCTTGGAACCGATTGTATGAAGTAGGTATAAAGATTGAATGTATAGATAAAATATGAAAAACACAAGATATTTGATTTAATTTAAATGATGAAAGGGGTTAAATATGTTATATTTTTTGTTAATTCTATTCTTATTGGTATGGGGAATATTTATTTATCATGTAATAAGAAATAAGAGATTAGAAGGATTCTTCTATAAGGGTTTTTCCAGTTTGCTATTTATATTGATATATAGTTATGGCTTATATGATTATGTTATCAATAAAGATAATGACTTGCAGTTATTACTTCTAGAGTACAAATACATTAGGTTATTTGTTTTTTTAGGATTAGGTTTGGTTTGTGGGTTGATAGGAGATTTGTTTTTAGAAGTTCAATATTTCTATAATAAAAAGAAATTTTATCAGATAAATCAAGGTATGATTGTTTTTTTATTGGGGCATATCTTCTATATTTTAGGAATGAGTTTTTTTATGAGTTTTAGTTATTGGTCATTGTTGGTTGGAGCAATCATGACTGGAGTAGTATACCTTGGCAGCAAATTAATGAAAATCCAATTTGGAAAGCTTGCTTCGATGAGTTATATCTATACTTTCGTAATTTTTACTATGGTAGGATTGGCAGTTATAAAAGCATTTGAACTTAACTTTTCTGGCTTTAGCTTAAGCTTTATGTTAGGAGCAATATTTTTTGGTATTTCTGATTTAGTATTGGCTCCAATCTATTTTCAAGAAAAGAGTAATCCTGTGTTTGCGATTATCAATTTGTCAACTTATTATTTAGGTCAAGTTCTTATTGCCTTGTCGATATCATTTTTATAATGATTGATTAGTTATAGATGTTATATTTAAGAAGGGTTTTGATAAATTGAAATACAACAATCCAAAACGCATTAATTTTGAAGTCTCAGAGATATCATTTGGAGGCTGGCAATTAGGAAATCAGATTGATTATGATTTTTCTGATGAAGATGAAGCGATTAACCTTGTTAAAGCAGCGATAGACGCAGGCATAACATTGTTTGATACAGCACCTAATTATGGTTTAGGTAACAGCGAAAGAATTCTTGGTAAAGCTATTAGAGGTTTGAGAAACAGAGTTTTTATTAACACAAAGTTTGGTCATGATGAGCATGATAATCAAAACTTTGATGTTTCAAGACTCAACAGATCTTTAATCGATTCGCTTAATCGACTTAATACAGATTATGTTGATAGTATCATTTTACATAATCCGAGTAAAGAAATGTTAGATCAAAGACATCCTATATATTTAGAGTTAAATCGATTGAAAAACCTAGGATTGATTCATCATTTTGGCGTTAGCATCGATACAGTCTCAGAACTGGAGTTTTTACTTGAAAATAATGATGTTGATGTAATTGAGTTAATGTTTAATGTAATTCACCAATCTCCCAAGATTTGGTTTGATGAAATTGAAAAAAGAGGTATTCTTTTGATGATTAAAGTACCGCTTGACTCTGGATGGCTAAGCGGAAAGTATAATAAAAGTACAAGATTTAATGGAATACGTACACGGTGGAGTAAAGAAGTAATCAATACAAGACTAAAAATAGTTGAAAAAATCAAGGCTATTGTGGGAGAAGATATTTTGCATGCCAGTCTAAGATTTATTTTGAATTTCAGTGCAGTGACTTGCGTTATTCCCGGAACTAGAACATTGAAACATCTAGAAACTAATATAATGACTTCTGAACATGGGTTAACTAAAGATAAGCAGAAAGCATTAGAAACTCTTTATGAGGATGAAATAAAGCATCTATTCACACCTTGGTAACTTTTACTATAGTAAGAATTGAGGGAAATAAAAATGTTTAAAGAGATGAGAAGACAAGATAAGTTACTATCTAAAGAAAAGACTTTGTCTTTGCTTAGATTAGGAGAAGTTGGAACTTTATCTACAATTGGTGAGAATGGCTATCCTTATATGGTGGTGGTTAACTATGTGTTTTACAATGATAAAATCTATATTCATAGTGCAAAAGAAGGCTATAAGTTAGAAAACATTCAAAACAAAGAATCAGTTTGCTTTTCTGTTTATGACAATGTAAAAATTATCGGGGAAGATTTAAATACAATATATGAAAGCTTGATTGTTTTTGGTAAAGCTAAAGTAATTGATGGAGATTATCAAGTATTATTAGCTTTGATTAAAAAGTATTCCAATATTGATGATTTGATAGCGATGAGTTTGATAGAAAAGGAAATTCATCTAACTTCATTGATTGAAATAGAGATTGAATATATATCTGGTAAACAAGGTAAGTAAGAATACAAATTATTAATGACTTATTCAAGCTATTTTAGACTTATACATTGCAAAACCTAGCAAATAGTAATATTATATTTATGTGTAACAATTTCAAGTGAGGAGACAATTTAATGACGATTATCAACAGAATCAAGGAAATCACTAAAAAGATCTTTTCTAAATCAGAAAAAACTTTAGAAATATCAAATGCAATTTCTGTTGTATCAATGGAGATGAAATTTGAAAACGATGATTTAGTGGGAGCTGCTAAAGAACTAAAAAGTCTTTTAGAAGCGTATGGAAGAAGGAAACGAAAGAATCATCGGTATAAGGGAAGGGAATTTATCTATTTTCTTCTTAGCAACAAACATAAGGATCTCAAAAATATAGGGTATGTTCATTGGCAAAAAATGGATCAGTTAATTAAGCTAAACCCAACAAAAGTATATCCTTATCATAAAACCAATCTAAGAAATGCCATGGATTTTTTCGAAAAACAAATCAAAGGCATATATGAGATTAAAATTGCTAATCAATAATATTTTAAAGAAATTTCAACTTTCGGTGTAATCCGAAAGTTGTTTTTTCTAAAATAAAAGATGTCTTTAGATTATGCTATCTTAAGACACCTTAATTAGGATTTTGTTAAATTATTTTATCCTTGACTAGATTGAAGTATTTTGGTTCAAAGCACCTCATAACGATATTTCCTGCTATATCTTTATAGCGAACTCGGATATTTCCTATATTCTCTAGCAGCAACAATGGATTTTGAAGATATGATATTGATTGAATGCGATTTTTTCTAATATATGTTCTCTTTATAGTATAAGCCCCTTTTTGAAAAATGTAGAAACCTTCAGTAATTTCGATTTGATGGTGTTTAAGTCTAAGGAATAAACCGATAATCAAAACTATCAAGGTTAAAATACTAGTTAGGAAAGCTGTTAGATAGTCAAGAGGATTGTAAGATATGATTAAAAATGGAAAAACCATTAAAAGAATAATAGAAAATATAGGAAGGAAAAGATAGTTTAATTCTTTAAAAATAGTTGGTTTAATAATAGTCTTTTCTTCCTGATTGCATTCAAGATAATCAAGCATCTCAAGTACTTTATCAAATCTCGTAATTGGTAATAGTGATTTGCTTTCAATTTGTTTATTATCGTTATGGATTTGATCTCCAATCCCTAGTACAGACACATTTAATTGATAATACCCAAACAATCGATAAAGCAAGGAACGATTGACTTGGATTGCATTGATTCTTCTTTTTTCTAATTTAAACTCAACTTTATTGAAAAACCCATATTTATATGTGATATTCTCATCTTTAATTATTAGTTGATACTTATAATATTTAAGGAGTTGAAATATCATTAATAAAAAGGCAATCAATAAGATACTAGAGAGATCAAATATTAATATAGTAATAAAGAATGTTTGTCTTTCGATTTCAGGGTCGAGATAAGCAAAAGTCATCAAAAAACCAAAACAGATGACTTGTAAAACAAGAATAGTGATTAAAAAACCCGGTTTTAAGACGCCCATAAAGAATAACTCAAACCATTTCGCTTGATAGCTTTTATCGGGCTTTGTTTCAGTCTGTTTCTCATGTTGATTTGGTGCTGGTAAGATAAGTGTATCATCAGTTTTCTTTGCTTCGATGAAATCTTTAAGAATAGGAGCATATAAGCGATCAACTACAAGACTTGCTTCAGGGAGAATAGAAGCAGTAGTACCGGTATCTATTTGAATGGTTGATAAGCCAAGAATTATATCTGTAAATCTTCTCTTTATTGAAAGTGAATGGATGTTCTTATAAGGTATATCAATTTTTCTTCTGTATATTAAACCTTTTTCAATTACAAATGATTTATCTTGTGAGGAAAACAGATATCTTCTGAGGATAATCCAATAAAGCACTAATTGAGCAATCAAAGTTATTAAGAAAATCATGATTGCTATTAAAGACTCTTCGTTAGTTAAATCAGTAGCAGTTTCTTCTATGTCAAAAATCATAGTAATAATAAATATTGTAAAAAAGAAAGAAAATAGAAAAGACTTTAATATATCATATAGATATTTTCTTTTAGCTATATGGTATTTAGGATTCATCCTTAGTTACCTCGTCAGAATCAAGATAAACCTGAAGTTTTTCACGGATTTTATGAACTAGTTCTGTGACAGTAGCTTCAGATAATCCAATTAGAAAATTGTTTGAACCTGCTGTAAAGATTTGTAAAGCAGTAATTTTGAATAATGATTGAACTGGGCCTTGAATTTTCTCTATATGTTGAATTCTTTTAATGGGAATGTAGTCGTTTACTCTGAAAAGGACACCTTTTTTAATCATTATGTACTCTTCGTGGAGTTCATAACCATAGAGAGAATAGATGAAAAAAGGAAGGACAAAATTAAAAACAATCAAGATAAGAACAATGATTGATAAAAAGCCCACAACAAAGTATTTAACAGCTGGTAAGCCAAAATCATCTTTTGGGATAATTAGTGAAAATATTAAAGAGATATAAAATGGTGAAGCTCCTATAGTTCTGACTGTAAAGTGATATTTGTTGATGTTTTTATTAAGTCTATCCATGTGTTTTGTTCGAATTTTCTAGGTTTTATAATATCTTCCTTGAAAAAACTCTTCCTTTCATTTGTTTTGTATTAATTATAGCATTAAACATAGAAAATCTACAAACAATATTGTTGATCTGTGTTTGTTTTATTTTCTTTTTGAATAAAAAAAATCCTCAAATATGGTTGTGATAATCACCATTCCTAAGGATTTTAGAGTTAAAAGTTTTAAAATTGTTTTCTAGTTGATTGGCGAGTTACTAATAAAGGAACAGTCATGTAAGTTTGAAATTGATAGTTTGGTTTACGAATCTTTTCCATAAGCAATCTAGCTGCTTGTTGTCCTAAGTCATAGACATCAATATTGATTGCTGTTGTGGGTGGATTTGTAATGATTGAATATGGATAGTCATCGAAGGTTATCACAGCAATCTCATCGGGTATTTTGATACCCAAGTCATTCAACGCTTTAATACAACCCAAATCTAAAAGGTTATTTGCACAAATAATTGCATTGGGTCTTGGTTTTTGTTCAAGCAACTTTAAGGTAGCATTATAACCTTCTTCAAATGAAGAATTTGTTTTTATAATATGATTAGCTTCAATTTTCAAATTGTGATGAGATAATTCTTCTTTGATTCCTTCTAACCTTAGTTCACTGATAGAATCATTCGTTTTACCACCTATATAAGCAATTTGTTCTTTTTCAATTGCTAAAATGTGTTTAGCTGCTATTTGTCCAGAGAGGTTGTTATTGTTGTCTACCCAACAAACACCATTTGGGAAATTAGGCATACCAATAACTGAATGAGGTATTTTACTTTTTACTATGTATCTAGCAATTTCTTGAGTTAAAGCTGAAGCATGGACAATCAGACCATCTACATGCTTAGATTCGATTAATTGTTGAATTAGTTCAAGGCTCTTATGTTTTATACCGATGAATTCCATTGAATAATCCTTTTGGGCAAGAGCACTTTGTGCTCCAACCATAATTTCGAATAAATGTGGATTTACAAAAGCCATATCTCTTTTTACCAAGGTAATAAAACTGATGATTTTAGTTGATTTTCTTGCTAGATTTCTAGCTCTTTCATTAGGGGTATAGTTTAAATTTCTTATAGCACTTTCAACTTTCTTTATTGTAGGTTCAGAAATTGTATGATTCTGATTGATAACTTTAGAAACTGTAGAGGGGCTTACACCAGCAATTCTAGCGACATCTTTTATCGTTATTGACATTTTGAAATCACCTTTCTTTTCATTATTAGATAACCATATGGTTTTAGATAAGGCTTCATGTAAGATTCTTCTAAAAGAACAGTATAATCATCAATATCAATCTCAAGTTCAATCGTCAAAGAACTGTTGTTTAGTGCAACAACAATTTCATCCAAGTCATCATATCTAGTGTATACGTATAATCCGCTTTTTTCTTTTGCTTGGATTGTTTTAAAACCACCTACACTGATTGCCTTGTTTTCTCTTCTTATAGACACTAATTTTTTAAACAATTCAAGCAGATTTTCTTCACCAGAAAATCTCATATTTTGGCGATAGTCTAGTTCTTGTATGCCAGTAATTCCTTGTTCATCTCCATAAAATATAGACGGTACACCAATAGACGTGAATAAGAAGATATTAGCTAAGATATAAACTTTCATATTATTGTTTGAGATAGATAGAAATCTTGGGACGTCATGACTATCGAGCAGATTTAGTTGTGAATATATAAAACCTTCTCGATAACGAAGTCTCATATCGCTTACTAGAGCATCAAAACCGTAAGCATCAACTGTTTTGTCGATAAAAAATTCTTTTGCATACTTTAAAAAATCATAGTTCATAACAGAGTCAAACATTGATCCATCCAAGTAATATGAGGCTTTTTGCCAAACTTCTCCAATTAATACGCAATCTTTCTTTGCGGATTTTGCAACTTTTCTGAACTCACGCCAAAAGTCTGTATTTACTTCGTCTGCTACATCTAGTCTCCATCCATCTATATCATATTCTTCAATCCAATAGCGACAAACATCCAAAAAGTAGTTGAGTACTTCAGAATTAGAAGTGTTCAATTTAGGCATATTTCGCTCGTAACCAAAACACTCATAATTCGGAAAATCATTAGAATTATCTGGATAGATTAAAGGAAATTCTAACTCGTAATACCAATCTTTATACAATGATTTTTCTTGTTTTTCTAAGATGTCTTTAAAGGCAAAGAAACTTGAGCCTGAGTGATTGAAAACTCCGTCAATTATAATCTTCATACCTTTTTGATGAATCTTCTTCACTAGATTTTTGAACTCTTCATTTGATCCGAACAAAGGATCGATTTCATAATAGTCAATCACATCATACTTGTGATATTGCCCTGCGGTGAATATAGGATTTAGGTAGATTGTATTGAAACCTAAATCCGCAATATAATCAAGTCTATTCATGATGTTACGAATTTTCCCACCGAGACGATTTTTGATATAATCTTGATTATGTTCAAGAACAGTAGGGTTTTTAAGTGGTTTTTCAGTAAAACTATCAGGAAATATGTTATATACAATCGCATCCTTTAACCAGTTAGGAACAGATACAATATCTTCTTTTCTAATGTATGGGAATTTGTAAAGATCATTTCTCATTACAGAGACTTTATCATAGAATTGATCCGCGTAATAAAAGCAAGCCTCATCTTTGTTGATAAGTTTAAAATAATAGACAGTTCTTTGATAACTATTCTTTATACAAGCCTCATAGTAATCAAAATACTTATCTTGTGCTAAGATACTCATTTCAATTCTTTTAAAATCAACTGGGTTTCCTCTAAATGCCGTATCACCATAGAAGAGAATAACTGAAGATAGATTATTTCTTGCAGTTCTTATTCTAATTTTAAGAGTCTTTTCATCAACGGCAAAAGCATAATTAGATAATGTTTGATGAAAGATTGCTTGTCTGTTAATCATGCCTTTACACCTCCTACGGTTAAGCCTGATATCATGTGTTTTTGTACAGATAAGAAAATTATTAATACTGGTATTGATGTAACAAGTGATGCGGCCGCAAATATAGGCCATGAACCGCTAGTTTCTCCAGCTTGTAAACTATATAGCCCAACTGCTAAAGTAAAATTATCATTTCCAGTCATAAAGGTAATGCTAAAGATGTATTCATTCCAAACATAGATTAAAACCATTAGACCTGTTACGATGATTGCTGGTTTTGCTAAAGGCAAAAGAATCATCCATATTGTTTGAAAATCATTCGCTCCATCAATTCTTGCGGCTTCTTCAATTTCGATTGGTATAGAATCAAAATATCCTTTCATATTCATGATTCCAAATATCGTCATTGTGCCAGCATAGATAATGATTAGACCGAATTTTGTATTGACAAGATTTATTGAATCATTGCTCATCAATCTCCATAGGGCAAACATAGAAAGTATTGCTGGGAAGGTATTAAGCAATATCAAACCTTGGAAAATAGATTTTTTAAAAAGAAACTTCATCCGGGAAAAGCCGTAGGCAGCGGGAATTGAAACGCTCAGAGAAAGAACTAATGTTAAAACCGCAAGAATTACTGAATTCCTAAACCATAGTAACATCGGATAGTCTTTAAATAAGATTAAGTAATTGTTTAGTGTCGCTTTTTTGGGGATAAAGGAGAAGTCTACAGACACTAAAGAATTGCTAGAACTAAGCGAAATACTAATAGCATATAATATTGGTATTAGCGTAACAAAAACTAAAGATATAAAAAAGGAGTGTAGCATAATCTTGATGATTAAGTTTTTTCTTTTTTTCTTTTTACTCATATGCCAATCCCCGTTTCCTACGGCCCCAGACGAGTGTTGTAGAGACCAAAATGATAAAGATTATCGTTGAAACTGCCGATGAGTAGCCATAGTTGCTCGTAATAAAAGCATTTTCATAAGCATAGGTAATAATTGTGTGTAAAGTTGAACCGGTTTGTGCTCCTGGTTGAAGAGTCAGCAAAAAGATTATATCGAATTGCTTGAATGTTGTAAAAATAGTAATAATAACAGCTGGAGCGATTACGGGTTTAATCAAAGGTATAGTTATTTTAAAAGCTTTATCAATGATTGTAGCAGATTCTATATCTGCGGCTTCATAATATGACTTATCAATACTTTGTAAAGCGCCATCAATTATGACAATCATAAACGGTAAAGCTAACCAAAGATTAACGACTGTTAAAGACATAAAAGCCAAAGCATTAGAACTTAGCCATAGTTTTCCTTCAAAACCTAAGGAGACTAGCCACTGATTCAATAAACCGAACTGTGTGTTGAATATCCCTGTTCTCCATAAAAGAATTGATACATAACCAGGTATTGCCCAAGGGATGATTAACAATGTTTTATATAGACCCTTAAATTTCATGAGTTTGTGATTTAATAAGTTTGCAATTATAAAAGCTAAAATCATTTGTAAAACCATGTTAACTACTGTCCATAAAAAAGTGAATAGTATAGCTGAAATAAAACCTGAGTCAAGGATAAAAAGAGCTCTTCGATAATTAGCAAAGCCAATAATCTTAAAATTGAACCAGTGATAGATATTCATGTTAGTAAATGAGATATAAACAGTATAAATAATAGGAAATAACACGATTAATCCAATTAAGATAAGCGCTGGGGTTATAAAATATATAGGCTTTAATAATTTATTTCGCTCTTTCATATTTGACTCCAAAATATTATTGCATTAATGCTATTAACTCTTCAGATTCTCTTTGAGCCTGTTCGAGCATTGTACCAATTGCTTGGCCGTTGAGGTGGATTTGAGTTAACATTTTTGATGTTGTGTTCCACATCACATCCATTTGAGGTAGATTTGGCATAGGAATAGCATCTTCAGCAGCGGCTTTCATAGCCATGACTAAATCATTATTACTGACTAATTCATTCTCATAAGCTAATAGGTTTGCAGGAGCAACACCACTAACTTCTGCTAAATTAACACCAATCTCAACATCAAGTAAACACTCTAAAATTCTACCGATTTTATCAAATCTTTCTTCGTCTTGTCCAGCAACTTTTAGAACATGGATTCCTTGAACACCTGCATAGGGCGAAATAGGTAATCCTGTTTCTTCAATCAAAGGCATTCTCGCAAAACCAAGATTAATACCATTATCTCTAGCCTGTGGAACAAGCCAAGGGCCAGCAATAATACTATTAGCTTTTTTTTCTAGAAAGAGAGTATTAATTGTTGCATATTCCGCTTGACCTTTGGGCATATATTCAATGAACTTTTGATGATATGCTATCGCTTGATTGACTTCAGGAGTATTTAGTGTTGGATTTCCTTGGATATCTAAAATACCACCATTAAAACCATGGATCCATCCAGCACTATAATAGGCATTAGAGTATTGTTCCACAAAGCCATATCTTCTTGCATCAGTGTTCTCGATCATATAGTTATAAAGATCCTCTGTGGTGATAGGAACTTCAGATTCAGCCATTCTATCTTTATTGTACATGAATAACAATGTTTCATAATATAGTGGCAATTGATAGAGTTTTTCTTTATATGTAGCAGCTTCAATAGTCAATTCTACATAGTTATCAAAACTATCAATAGCTATATAATCAGTTATCTCTTGTAAGATACCTATTTCTGCGAACAAACCTACCTTATCATGAGCAAAGATATACATGTCAGGCGCTGATTTAGCACTGTTTCCGACTAGTTTTAAAGTGTCAGTCAAAGATTCTTTTCTTATAAAGTTTACATTGATATCAGGTAGTTTCTCATTCAAAAAACTCTCTAATACTTCAATTAATGCATCTTCTTTATCATGCCAAATTGTTATTTCATCAGTTTTATTGTTGTTGCAGCCGATAAAAAAGAACGTTAAGACAAAGATTAGTAGAGAAAATAATATTTTCTTCATATGATTCTCCTTATAATAAAAGGAGAAGATAAGCATTATTAGATTATCTTCATCCTTTTAATTCATTAGTGTGCTTTTCTTTTAGATAAGAAAATTACAGCACCAGCGGTTAAGATAACAACTCCAAGAACAATGCTATAAATCCAGAAATTGTTTGAGTTAGTTTCATTTTCTTCTATTAAAGGTTCGTTATAGATTAAGATATCAAATTTACCCTCATCATCAGCTTCACCTACATATACATATTGATCGGTTGTCTCGGTAATATCTTTATCAATTGTTTGAGCAGCTCCATCGCCAACGATACCGTTATTGATAATTATTTTGTTTACCCAAGTAGGAATTTCGACAACATAATAACCAGTAGCTTGATCAAAGTTTATTTTTTCACCAGGCCAAGAAGTATAAAGATTAGTTCCATCGGGATGAGACCAAGCCCATAAGCAAGGTTCTGTCCAGTCTTCAGGAACAGTTATATAAAGCTTAAAACCGTCTTCGATAATCACTGGTTTGGTTTCTGAAATAGTTGCTTCATATTTACTAGAATCATTCAAATCAGTTAATCGAATATAAACATCTTCATTGCCAACTGTTAAATCTACAGATTGTTCTCCGTTTGTAGTATCAAAATTATTGATTATGATTCTATTAGCTGTTACTGGTATTTCATACAAGAACCAACCATCATCAAGTAATGTCATCTCTTCACCAGGCCATGTTGTAAACACACCATCACCAGACTCATGATTCCAAGCCCAGATACCTGCTGTGTCCCAATCGATTGGGACATAAGCAAAGATAAGTTTTGTTGCAACATATTCAGGAAGATCTCCGATAGTTGCCTTTACTGTGTTGGTTGTAGCCTCATACTTTGTTGTTTCTCCATCCAAGACTTCTTGAATTGTTACCCAAACGTTTTCTGAACCAATAGTAAATGCTTCGGTTTGAATAGAACCACTGTTTGCATTGACAATGATATTTGTCATACCGCTAGGGACATATAAATAATACCACCCACTATTATCATCGTCAGCAACCATTGCTTTTCCCGGCCAACCTAAATTTGCATAAGCTCCAGTGCCGTCTGCATCCCAAGCCCAGATATGTGGTGATTCCCAATCGTCAGGAAGTTCTACATATATCAAAACAGGGTTTTCACTTTCTTCAGCTTGAGTTAATGGTAATAATGTTATATAACTAAACATAAACATTAAACCAATTAAGATTTTAAAAACTTTCTTCATAATTTCCTCCATATTGAATTATTGAAAGCTATCTGTTAGCGCTTTCTTTAACTCTAGTATAGAATCATGTTTCTTAAAAATCAATATCAATTTAAGAAAACGATTTCACTAATTAAAAACATATAAAGCGCTAATAAAAGGGCAATAAAATAGTGTTTTCTTATCAAAAAAATAAAATTAAGGAAAACGTTTTCTCAAGAAATATTTTATCACAATGTTTAGATTAATTTCAAGTGTAAATGGTATTTATTAATAAAAAAAGAGATTTTTGAGCGTATAGACAGTTCTTTTATCGGATAATCAATTTTCTACAAAAAGATACATTTGATAGAGAATTAGCAATCCTTTGTTGATATAGCTTTAAATATTTAAAATGTATTCTTAGTTTGATTCATTGCATATGCTATAATAAATATACAATAAGAAGAAACACTAATTTGTCATCATTAATATTTATTTAGACAGGATATTTTCATAACAACCAAAACTAGTGAACCGTTAGATATATAGCTTTTTTGAGTATTATCTCGAAAACATGTCAAAGCAACTATATGAAAGGTAAAAGAAATGAAATGAAACATACAATATGGAATCCTTGGAAAGGGTGCATTAAAACTAGCGTTGGCTGTAAAAATTGCTATATCCACCTAGGACAAGAAAAAAGACAAGAAACTGATTTTCCTATAACATTAACTAAAGATTTTGATAAGCCAATTAAGAAGGATAAAAAAGGAAACTATCTAATCAAACCGGATACTTTAGTTTACACGTGCTTTAGCAGTGATTTCCTTTTGGAATCAATGGATCAATATCGACCTTCACTATGGAAAATGATTGATTCAAGAAAAGACTTAAAATTCCTGTTCTTAACAAAAAGAATTGAAAACCTCAAAAAACATCTACCCGATAATTGGGAAGATGGTTATGATAATGTTTATATTGGAGTTTCGATTGAAAATCAAGAAATGGCTGAAAAAAGATTACCGTTACTGAGATCGTCAAAAATAAAGCATCGTTTGATAATTTGTCAACCCTTGATAGAGGAAATAGATATTGAAAAATATCTAGATGAATTGATTGAAGAAGTCGTTGTCGGCGGAGAAGCAGCTAAATATAATGTTGCTAGAATCCTTAATTATGAATGGGTTATAAAGATTAGAGAAGCTTGTATTAAAAAAAATGTTGACTTCACTTTTCGACAAGTTGGTTCAGTATTCATCAAAGATGGAATAGAATACAGAATTCCATGGAAACTCTTATCAAAACAAGCCAAAGAATCAAACATCGACTATAGACCTTGATCCGCAAGGTCTATCAGTATAGATATTTAAATATTTAAAGCGATCACTCATATTCGTGGTCGCTTTTTTACTAAAAATTATTCATTGCAGCATAGTATTTTAAAACGAGTCAAAATCTAGTAAGGTTCAAGAACAATAGATTAGTTATAAAGAAAAATATAAACAATAGTTTTATAACGTATTGACAACGTTTTCATAACGTGATAAAATTATTAGTAATAAACGATGTCCGTATTTATAGACGATTGTGTTTGAACCATTTTTACTTTAATCTATGCTTTTTATTATTTAGATTTTTCGGAAAAGGAGATGTATACTTGATTTTTGAGTATACAAGATTTTATGAAGCAGTTTATTCATGATGATTTTATGTTGCATAATAATGTTGCAAAACGATTGTATCATGATTATGCAAAGAAAATGCCTATAATTGATTATCATTGCCATCTTAATCCTAAAGAAATCTTTGAAAACAAACAATTCAATATTGTTGAAGTTTGGTTAGCTGGTGACCATTATAAATGGAGACTCATGAGAGCAAACGGTGTTGATGAAGAATACATCACAGGAAACAAAGGTCCTTTTGAAAAGTTTCTTAAATGGGCAGAAGTAGTAGAAGTATTGTTCGGAAATCCATTATATCACTGGACTCACTTTGAATTAAAAAGGTTTTTTGGGATTGATAAGTTGTTAAATACGGAATCAGCAAAAGAAATTTATGATGAAGTAAATGAAAAACTTAAAAGAATCAAAGCTCGAGATCTTATTAATCTAAGTAATGTTGAATATATAGGAACTACAGATGATCCCTTGGACAATCTTGAGTGGCATGAACTTATTAAAAATGATGATAGTTTTAACGTGAAGGTTTTACCTGCATTTAGACCAGATAAAGCTGTTGATATCGAGTTGTCATGGTTTTGTGACTGGGTTAAAGATCTAAGCAAGATTGTTGATTATGAAATTTGTGACTTATTAACATTTAAAGAAGCTTTGAGAAATAGAATTAGATACTTTCATAATCACGGTTGTAGATTGGCAGATCATGCTTTAGACATAGTAAAATATGAGGATTCAACAAGCGACGAAGTAAATTATATCTTTTTAAAGGCTTTGAGTAAAGAACAGCTGACAGAAAGTGATGTTAGAAAATATAAAGGGCATTTATTAGTTTTCTTCGGAAGAGAATATAAGAAATTAGATTGGGTTCAGCAATATCACATTGGAGCACTCAGAAATGTTTCAAGAAGAATGTTAAATAAATTGGGACCAGATACTGGATTTGACGCAATAAATGATGGTATTATTGCCGTTCCATTAGCAAGACTGCTTGATGCTTTAGATGCAACTGGAGAGTTACCTAAAACGATTTTATATACTTTAAATCCAAATGACTTTGAGGTTGCTATTACATTGATGCAATCATTCCAAGGCGGAGGTGTTCCAGGTAAAATTCAGTTCGGTTCACCTTGGTGGTTTTTAGATACTATAGATGGTATGAGAAAGCACTTCAAAGCGCTAAGCAGTAACGGATTATTAGCCCGATTCATTGGAATGCTAACAGATTCTAGGAGTTTTCTATCTTATCCTCGACATGAGTACTTTAGAAGAGTTTTGTGCAATTTTATGGGAGAACAGGTAGATTTGGGGTATTTTCCCGAAGATTATCAACTCTTGGGGAAAATGGTTGAAAATATCTGTTATTATAATGCTAAAAACTATTTTAATTTGTAATTTTTTCATAAGGAGCAATTTTTTTGATTCCTCCCATTCTTAATTGCTCCTCCTTCGATGAACTAAGTTCTTTTGAATATTTAGATATTTTTTGAGGAGATTCATAAAAACGATAGACATCTTTCCCCCACAATTCATATCTTTCTGGGTGAAAATTACCTTTGAAATTACAGCAAATGAAGCAAACTGCTCCATGATTTCTCCAAGGTCTAGCCAGATAGACATCAAAGGATTTGGATTGGCTAATTATTTCACAGTCAATGAACACAAAACCGAATTCAAAATCTTTATATGTTGAAGGAGCTACTATATAACCTTTGTCTATAGCAATAATTTTACAATTTCTAAAAATTGCGAAAGCACTACCAAAGATAAAGTCAATTGCGCCGCTTACAATACAAGATTCAAAATTACAGCTAATATCTTTTGTTGACAGATGTGATTTGGGTAAGAAATTTTGATATCGAATAGTTAAATCTTCAGGTAATGGACCACAAAAAATTGTATCTTGATAGCCATGAAAATAGCAATTATTCGCTTGAAAATTGTTTCCATAAACGCTTAATGCGATAGCTTGACCAATATTTTCTTTGCTTCCAGCATCATTTCTTACAGTTAGATTTTTTAGAGTTACATCGTTAGATAGTATATTTACAGTTTGTGTTCTAAAAGTATTATAGATTTGTCCATCTTGATGTATTTTGTAATTGTAATCAGAGTTGACGATAAAAGTAGTCTTTGGACTATGACCCTCAATAGTTACGTAGTCGGTATCAATTGACAATTTTTCATGATATGTTCCAGGACTTAGTTTTATAATCAATTTTTCAATACTAGAATATTGATTTAGGACAGCCTGAATACTATTTGATGGTGTTACTTCAATTATCTTCATGTTTTACCCCCATGTATAGTCTAATTATATTAAGGAGTTAGAAAATTGACAATAGCCAAGTTGCGTATTATTGATTTAGCAGTATTTTCTTTACTAACAATAATCATTGATTTTGTTTTAGGTAGATATGGTTTGTTTGGACTGAGGATGTATCTATCAGTTTCTGTTTGTATGGGATTAATGATGATTATTCGTTGGAGAAAATGGGGGATTTTGACTGTTATAGTTATTGTTATTGGCCATATGATTACTTTTTGGAACAATAATTTATTAGTTTTGATAGCTCATTCATTATCGCTTTTAGGCATTATTTTAGCTATAATTATTGAACCGAAAATTAGAAACAAGACAAATCATTTTGAATTAATCATTTTTTTGTACTCAGGAATATACTTAGTTGTTGTTTTACTAGAATGGATGTTTTTATTTCTATTCGGTCAGGAAATAGCATTAATAAATCATTTGTTCAACCATAGTGTTAATTTCATGTTAGGCCTCTTTATTCTCTTTTTAATTAGTTTACAAAAGGAATTATTGTTAGATATGAATACATACTTAATCGAAAAGTCAAAGGAAAGAAAAAATGAAAAAAGCAATTAAGATGAACGAAGAACAATTAAAAAAACTTAGAGATGAAGAAATCTTAATCGGTTTGGAAAAAACTAGGTGGCAAAGATATTGGAAACTGATAAAAAAGAATTGGCAAGTGTATTTGATGCTTATTCCAGTTTTCTTATTTTTCTACTTATTTCGATATCGTCCAATAGGCGGGATATTAGTAGCCTTCAAAAACTATGAGAATTATGCCGAAACTATTGCAAGTAGTGATTTTTATGGGCTCTATGCTTTTAAATTTATAATGTTTGGTCCTCAAGCAGATCGATTTTGGCAAGCTTTTAGAAATACATTTACTTTGAGCACTTATGGTTTGTTTTTCGGATTTCCTATTCCAATTATTTTAGCATTATTCTTTTCTGAAATTAGAAATGAAAAATACAGGAGTATTACACAAATAATATCATACCTGCCAAGATTTATATCAACTGTAGTTATCACCTCGATTATAGCTTTAATGCTATCGAGTGGGAATATCGCTCAAGCTCCAGGCGTTTTAAATAGTTTCTTTACGAGATTTGGTTGGATTGAAAAAAACACACCGATGTTATCGATGCCTAGATATTTTAGATCAATATATATTATATCTGATATTTGGGAGGGGGCGGGATACGGATCTATTGTGTATTTCGCCGCAATTATGGCGATAAGTCCCACAAATTACGAAGCAGCAAAAATGGATGGAGCTAACAAACTTGACCAGATCAGATATGTAACACTACCTGGAATGGCTCCAACTTTAACTATAATGCTTATTCTAAGGGTAGGGCAAATGTTAAATATCGGTTATGAAAAAGTTATCCTTTTAACAATGGATCGAGGAACTGATATTTATAAAACTTCTGAGGTTTTATCAACATATGTATTGAGTTTAGGTGGACTGACTACTGGAGCTAGTCAGATTAATTTTGCAGCAGCAGCTGATGTATTTAACTCATTTATTGCAATGTTCTTAGTTTTAGGAGCTAACTTTATTAGTAGAAAAGTATCTGATACATCATTATTTTAGGAGATTATGAATGAAACGTCTTGATAGATCTGAACTTATATTCAAGATCATTGCGTATGTGCTTGTCACAGCGTTTGTACTTACAACTTTATATCCATTCATATACAGTATCTCAATGGCTATTAGTGGAGAATTGGCTGTTACACTTGGCAATGTTGTTTTGTGGCCGGTAGATATTCAATTTGATGCAGTCAAAGCTTTGATAATTGGCGATCGAGCAAAGAGCTTTTGGATTTCTTATACTAATACACTATTTTATACTTTTTATGGAACATTTTACAGTATTGTTATCTCTGTGTTTGCTGCTTACGCATTATCAAAAACAAATCTAATCTTTAAAAGGCAAATCAGCTTTCTTATTGTCTTTACAATGTGGTTTAGTGCCGGATTGATACCTACATACATTAATTATCGTAGTTTAATGGTAAACAATCGATGGGGTATAATCTACGCTTTTGGGGTTCAAGCTTTTAATATTTTATTGCTTAGAAATTTCTTTAAAGGAATATCAAAAGAAATAGAAGAAGCAGCTATCGTCGATGGAGCATCCGATTTTCAAATACTTACACAGGTTTATTTGCCAATGTCAAAATCTGCTATGGCAACAGTGACTCTGTTTTATGCATTGAATCGTTGGAATGGATACTTTTGGAATATGCGTTTAGTTCAAGGGACAGAACATCCATTACAGGTAATTTTAAGAGGTATAACCGAAGATGCACAAAATACTGACATTATAACTAATTATCCATATTCTGAGTTTTCTTTGGTATACGCAGCTATTATTTTATCTATTATCCCGGTTATAGTCGTCTATCCGTACTTGCAGAAATATTTTGCAAGAGGCGTTAATATTGGCGGGGTTAAAGAATAGTTTAATTATGAAAAGGAGAAGAAAATGAAAAAATTTGTTGTATTATTTTTAACAATTACTTTTGCAGTTGCAATGTTTGCTTGCGGCGGAGAAACAACAACATCGACAACAACTAATGTTACAACTACTGAAAGTACAACTGAAGTAACAACGGTTTCACAAATTGATTATGATTCAGTAATTGATTTGAAAGTGGCGTTGAACTACACCTCCGGTGGTAACTTGATGAGTATTTCATATCAGAAAGATGCTGCATATGAAGCGCTTAATGGCAAGACTTATACCAAGGGAGATTTACTTCCTGCTTGGGAAAGGATTGGAGAATTACTAAAAGTCAATTTTGTTGACATGGCTACTTCATCTGACTCTAATACAAACGCTCAGTTTTCAAGATTACAGACTGAAAGTTTTGCAGGAGTAGATTTAGTGAACGGAACAGGAGCTTTAATAGGGCCAGAAGGTGTTAAGGGTAATTTTGTCGATATAGGCAAATATCTTAATTACATGCCTAATTTGAAAGCATTTTTGGATGCGAATCCATCAGTAAAGATTTCTATGACTTCAGCTGACGGCGGAATATATTACACACCTTATTTTGATGGATTTGGCGAAATCGAACAAATGTTTTTGGCTAGAATTGACTGGATTGAAGACATCCTTGATGTTCAAAATCCAACATTTGATTCTACAGCTGCAGTTGTACCAACAGCTTATGACAGAAGAGATGTTCAAACTCCAATCGATGTGGATATCACAGTTGCTAACTCTGATGGTTCAACAAGAGTTGTCAATAAAAATTATTCACAAAATATTCTAGATATATTGGCTAATCTTTCAAATCCAACAGGAGCTGATGTAGCAAATGCATTTAGAACTCATATGCAAAACACATATGGGGATCAAGGATATGCTAAACTGTCTGATGTATTTGCAGGAACAGATGCTGCTTATGATACTGATGAATTATTAGCATTAATGTATGTTATTAAATCAAATCCACAATATATCACTCGTCAGCACACTGATGGTGTAAAAACGGATGTTGAGATTTATTTCCCTCGTGAGAGCAGAGGAAATAGAATTAGAAACCTTTTCAGAGGTATGGAAATGTTTGGTTTAAGAGGAGTGTTCTCTCGTAGCGAATGGATTTATTTTGATGAAGATGGTATGGTTCAAGATATTCGTCATTCCCAATCTTTTATTGATGGAGTAAATGATTTAGCAGCAATGTATGCTGATGGATTAATTGTTCAAAATCCTGAGGAAGGAAATACGAATTGGAGATCATTATTGCTTTCTAGTTCTACTGGATTTTTCACTTATGATTATAATGCTTCATCCACAGCAAGTGGAATGATGAATGACGGAAAGAGCATAGATCCAGATTTTAAATTCCAAGCTATTTTACCACCAGTTGTAGATTGGTTAGATAATGGAGATTACTTCCATTTCTCAGAAGGTGTTCGCTCAGTTAAAAATGAAGCATGGGGAATTCCTGCTCATGTTGAGAACAATGAAACAAAATTATTCAGAGCTTTAAAGTTAGTAGATGAGTTATATGATTATAGTACAGATGATTCTATCGGAACAATTCATCTTTATGGTCCACAATTATGGACAGATGGTACTCTAGAATATGGTAGTGATACTGTATATCGTTTGAGTGATGCTGCATTAGCAGAAATGCAAGCTTTAGCTGGTGGAAACCATATTAACTATTTACGTCAGTATGTTGGGGCAACAATGCCAATAGGTCATATTCGTAGTTTAGGACTTGAGTTCCAAACCTTATCTGATCAAGGGGTTGAAGGAATTGAGAGAATTAATACTGCTGTTAGTGCTGGAGTTTTGAAGTTAGCTGGTTTGGTTGATTCAGATAATCCGTGGTTTAATCTATCTCCAACATTCTTCCCGTTAACGAAAAACGAAAGTGATATGATAACAGCTGCTGCTTCATTTAGAACAATTTATCAAGACAATGCTTTAATCACTATGGTTAAATACGGTTTCTCAGGTAACGGTGGCTCAAAAACAGAAGAAGAATACTGGGCTTTATTTGATATGAATGGTGTTGATGTATACGAAGTTATTTACATTAAAGCATATCGTGACGCTTATCAACGTATCCTAGATAGCGAAGAATAAGCAAATTTTTTAGAAATTATTTAAGTTTTTTGACAGGGGGGGTATCTACCCTCCCGGTCACATCAAAAGGAGTTTTTATGAAAAAGATTCAATTCATAGTATTTGTTTCAGCTCTGGTTATTTCGGCAGTATATTTCATATATACTTTAAGTTTTTCAACAGGATGGGCTCTTGGAGAAGATTTTTTTCAAGACTTTTATAGAGAAGCTCAAGTAGCCAATAAAGATATGTATGCATGGTCCTTAAGAACATTGGTCGCTTCGGGGATAATGCTATTATTAAATACTCATAAAAATAGAAAATTTTATATTATGAATTTTGTCGCGGTAATTATCGTAGTCTTTTTGTTTATTTACTCTGCAATCATTACTTTGAATTATATTCCTCATATTCAAGCATTATACTTAGAACTACCAGAAGCTTTTTTACGAATTATTGTAGCGATAAACTATTCAAGTATTAGTACGGATATATTTGATTTAGGAATCTTTCTAGCTTATATTATGTTATTACAAGCGGTGCTTATGATAATTTGTACAATATTAAAAACTCTAGAGCAGATTGAAAGAGATAGACAAATTAAAGAATTGAACTCAGGAGCATACAAATAGATGGATAAAATAAAAGCAGATAAATTGAGATATCAGACAAATTCTAGCGCTTATCTTTTAGTGATGTTAAGCGTTGTATTTTCTGTGATTTCATTGTTCATTTTAATTACTTATGATTCCTATGGAACACTAGACAAACCTTACTTTGTTAAACCAGATTTTAGAATTGGTTTGGAAATAGTTTTAGGTATAGTTATGATGTTGGTAACTTTCTTGGCTGCTGAAAAAGTTAAATTTTATAGTAGAATCTGGGGTTTTTATGGTTTATCTATTCTAGCTTTGATTAATATCGTCAGAATATTCAATATTCCATTCTATGCATTTGAAAAAGTATGGATTACTGAAAGAATTAGGCTTATCAGCATACTTGGCTTTGCAATCAGCGCTATTTGTTTGATAATTGCCGCAATTATAACGACAAGAAAAATAATTGTTTTAACACAACATTTGAAAGAGTTGAACGAATATGGCAAAACTGAATTTAATTGATATCAACAAAGTTTATCCAAATGGAGTACAAGCAGTTTTTGACTTTAATATGGAAATTTATGATGGCGAGTTCATCGTTTTTGTCGGTCCCTCTGGTTGTGGAAAAACAACAACTTTAAGAATGATAGCTGGACTCGAAGAGATTACATCGGGTAATCTCTCATTAGATGATATGGTTATTAATAACCTAGCTCCCAAAGATAGAGATATAGCAATGGTTTTTCAGAATTACGCACTTTATTCTCACATGACAGTTTATCATAATATGGCATTTAGTATGGTCTTAAGAAGAGAAAAGTCAGATTTGATTCACGAAAGAGTTATGTGGGCTGCAGAAATACTAGGTTTAAAACCTGTACTCAATCGAAAACCATCAAGATTATCTGGTGGGCAAAGACAAAGAGTTGCTTTAGGAAGAGCAATTGTTAGAAATCCTAAAGTATTTCTTCTTGATGAGCCATTATCAAATCTTGATGCAAAACTAAGAAGCTCAATGAGAAAAGAACTAAAAGCATTGCATCATCGATTAAAGACAACGATGATTTATGTTACTCATGATCAAATAGAAGCCTTAACACTAGCGGATAGAATAGTCATTATGAACAATGGATATGTTCAACAAATAGGATCACCATTAGATATTTATGATAATCCTAAAAATCTTTTTGTTGCAAATTTCATTGGTACACCGCCAATGAATTTTGTTGAAACAAAAATAAAAGAAGATGGAAAACTTGTTTTTGGAGATAATGAAATAGATATTAGCAATCACAAAGCATTCAAAACTATAAAAGAAAAGAACTTGTTTGGAAAAAGCATTATTATTGGTGTTAGACCAGAGCATATCAAAATAAATACTGTAATTTCAAAAGAAGCTACAATGAAATCAAACGTAGATGTTTACGAGTTGTTAGGTTCAGAAGCTTTAGTACATTTTGATTTGATGAACAAAACATTTATTGCCAAAATTTCACATGAAGGTAATGTCAATCCTCATCAAGAGATCTCGATAACTTTTAATGTTGAAAAGATTTACTTCTTTGATAAGGAAAGTGAGGAATGTATCTATGCGAGACAATAATGCTAATTTTAAGATTCAATCATGGCCAAGAAGATGGTACACATTCAATTTTCAGAAGATTCCAGCAATATTCATCACTATAGGTGTAGTATTCTTTACTGCTTTTCTTGACTTCGAAGTTCAAGGCACTACAATTAAACTCCAATCACATATTGCAGCAATCAGGAAGTTTTTAAATACACCATTGAATAATTTTAGTGCGTTTTTATTATTCCTTATTTATCTTGTTGCAATATTGCAACTATTTAATTCTCTTGGGTATGCAAAGCATCGCTCAGGAAAGTCTTTAATTTTCTTATCATTTCTAACAATTTTACAAACCACAGCTGTTGGGATTTATACTTATATATTCTTTAACGAACAAGCATCAAGACTTGACTATGTGATTGACAATGTTGCAAGATTTTCTTATACTATATTTATTATAGGCACTATATTTTTCCTTATAGGAACTTTTTTTGCTTGGTTATATGTGGATTGGACTTATGTTAAATCAAAAGAATAAGAAAGAGAATGATGAATTAAATCCTTATGATATAGACAAGATGGCTAAAATCCCAGCGTCTTGGAAAATTTCATTTATGAAATTTTGGCTTGCTGGAGCTTGTTTCCTTTTAGCTTTTTATGGGCTTGGAGTGAATTTTTCTTTTTTGGATAGGGTGGTAGTCTTTGGTTTGCTACTGATTTTAGGGATTGAGTATATTACGAATACAATAATCATATGGATGAATCGACCTGAATCAAATACTTTAAAACATCTTCCTCATGAAGTTAATCGAAAATCTGTTCTAAGTTTTTTTGCTACGGCATTATACGTTTTAGTAATGATTTCAAGCATTCACTATTTCATAATTTTTTGGACATGGTTAGGTTTCAAAACAATGGGAGAGGTTGTTTCAGAAGCTACAGCAGACCCAATAACATTTGGATTTTTGTTTCTTATTTTTGATTATATTTGGATTTCTGTTAGAAAGTTCATCAAGAATAGAAAGGTCAAGATAAAACAGTGATAAAGATATTATTTGTTTCTTCAAGAAGTGCTAGTTTTGAGTTGAATAATGATGACATCTATTATGCAAAATCAGCATATAATGTTTTTCTAAATGAAAAAGAGGTTCTTTCTTGTGTTAAGAAAAACGTCTTTTCTATTTATAATTTACAACCAAGAACAAACTATTTACTAAGAATCAATGATTATGTTTTAGAATTTCTAACAGAAGAAGAAAGTTCAACACTTAGAGTTAAAGACTTTGGAGCATATGGAGATGGAACTAACGATGATACTCTATCAATTCAAAAGACAATTCTTGCTTGTCCATCGCAAGGAAGAATTCTTTTTGATAAAGGAACCTATCTTGTTGGACCCTTATTTCTAAAAGATAACATAACTATAGAAATCCCTGAAGGTACTACACTTCTTGGTATTACTGATAGAGAAAAATATCCGATTTTACCTGCACAAATAGTTTGTGATGAAGAGGTCATCGAGTTATCTAGTTGGGAAGGAATGCCTAATCCGACATATTCAAGCATTATAACGGGTCTTTTTTCTGAGAATGTCAATATTATTGGCAAAGGAATTATTGATGAAAATGCACAAAATAGCTTATGGTGGATAAATCACAAAGAGAAATTCAATGGAGCTTATCGAGCAAAAGGAGTTTTTCTTAGTCATTGCAAAAATATAACTCTTCAAGGAATTATTGTTAAGAATACGCCTTCATGGAATATTCATCCTTATTTTTCTGAAAGGATAAAGTTAATAGATGTATTACTATTTAGCCCAAAAGATTCACCTAATACAGATGGTTGCAATCCAGAATCTTCTAGAGATATTGAGATAATTGGTGTTGATTTTTCGGTTGGAGATGATTGCATTGCGATTAAAAGCGGAAAGTATGAAATGGGTATGAAATATCGTAAACCTTCAGAAAACATCACAATCAGAAATTGTCATATGGCATATGGGCATGGTGCAATTGTATTAGGAAGTGAAATGAGTGGAGGGGTAAGGAATTTAGATGTCAGTAGATGTTTATTTGAATCAACAGATCGAGGTCTAAGAATCAAAACCAGAAGAGGTAGAGGTGAATCAGGAATTATTACAGATATCAAATTTGAAAAAATTTATATGAATCATGTGAAGAATCCTTTTGTGATAAATATGTTCTATTTTTGTGATGATGACGGAAAAACAGAATATGTTTATACTAAGGAAGCTTTAAAAATAGATGAAAGAACTCCTTATTTAGGAAACTTTGTATTTAAAGATATAATATGTGAAAATGTTCATCAATCCGCTGGATTTTTCTATGGTTTACCAGAGCAACCCATTGAATCAATAACTTTTGACAATATAAAGATTAGATATGCAGATGAGATAGAAGCAGGATATCCGGCAATGATGTCATATGTTGACAAAATGAGCAGATTTGGTATTTTTTCAAAGAATGTTAATAATTTGATTATTAAAAAACTAGATATACTAGGCTCCTTAGGCGATGATATAGATTCGGATATTAAGAAATTAAACTGAGGTTTTATTATGGATGAAAGAAAAGTAATAAATGAGATTATAGATCGTGGGATTGTAGCTGTAGTAAGAGCTAGTAGCCACGAAAAAGCAGAAAGTATTATTGATGCCTGTATTAAAGGGGGAATAAGTGTAATAGAAATCACTTTTACTGTGCCTAATGTCGAAAGTCTAATCGAGAAAATAGTTAAAAAATATCGCGAAAATGATATACTAATAGGTGCTGGAACAGTAACTGATTTTACACAATGCAAAAATGCATTTCTCTCTGGAGCAGAGTTTATTGTAGGACCTGGATTTGACCAAGATGTTTTGGATTGTTGTACTAATAATAATGTTGTTTACATACCTGGGTGTATGACGATAACTGAAATTATGTCAGCCACTAAAAAAGGTTGTGAATTAATTAAATTATTTCCGGGGTCATTATTTGGACCGGAGTTTATTAAAGCAGTAAAAGGGCCATTACCGGATATAAAGATTATGCCAACAGGTGGAGTCGATCTTGAAAATATTGAAGAATGGATTAATAGTGGAGCTGTTGCTTTGGGGATAGGTTCTCAGTTGACTTATCCATCAAAATCAAATGATTATGATAAAATAGAATCAATTGCAAAAGAGTTTATAGAAAAGTTCAAAAAGTTTAGGAAATAGCCAGGGGGGGAAACAATGGCAAAGATTGTTACTATGGGAGAAATCATGTTAAGGCTTTCTCCACCAAACAATTTGCGTTTTATACAAACTGATAGTTTTGATGTTGTTTATGGAGGTGGAGAGGCTAATGTAGCATCGAGTCTTGCCTGCTATGGACATGAAGTCTATTTTGTATCAAAACTTCCAGATAATGAAATAGGGCAAGCAGCAATTAATAAATTAAGACAGTTTGGTGTTCATACTGAATATGTCAAAAGAGGCGGTAATAGAATTGGAGTTTATTTCCTGGAAACAGGATCTGCTATGCGAGCATCAAAAGTTATCTATGATCGATCAGCAAGTGCAATTTCTGAAGCTAAACCGGAAGAATTCATGCTGGATGAGATTTTTAAAGGCAAGGAATGGTTTCATTTTTCTGGAATTACTCCAGCTTTAAGCGATAAAGCAGCAGAACTTACCAAGCAAGCTTTAATTGCGGCTAAAAGTCATGGGCTGACTGTTTCAGTAGATCTAAATTATCGAAAAAAGCTTTGGTCAGAAGAAAAAGCACAAGAGATTATGAAACCATTAATGAAATATGTTGATATTTGTATAGGAAATGAAGAAGATGCATCACTGGTTTTAGGCTATAAGTTATCAAAGACTAATATCGATGAGGGTAAACTTACCAGAACCGATTATGAATCAATCCTTAGGAAGATGCATGATGACTTTAGTTTTAAGTATGTTATTTCAACATTGAGAGAATCATTTTCTGCTAGTAAAAATGGGTGGAGTGCATTGATGTATGACGGTAAGAATTATTATGAATCAATTAAGTTCATGATTGAACCTATTATTGACAGAGTTGGTGGTGGAGATTCTTTTAGTGCAGGAATTATTCATGGATTACTTAATTTCAATTCTCAAAAAGCGATTGATTTTGCTGCTTCAGCAAGCGCACTAAAACATACAATATTTGGTGATCAAAACTATGTTTCTGAAGCAGAAGTTCTAAAACTAGTTGAAGGAAATAGTTCAGGGAGAGTGGAAAGATGAAAGAAAATAGAACTGTAAATAGAGTATTAGCAATACTAGAATTAATAGCAAAATATGATGAAGGTTTAACTTTAGGACAGATATATCGAGAATTAGATATTCCGAAAGCAACCGCTTATGATTTTCTTCAAACACTTTATAAGGCAGATGCGATATATTATAAGGATCCTAGACTGAAAAATTATGTGATTGGGTCCAAAATGTTTGCTATTGGATCGGTTTATGCTAAAAATTCTAATCTTATTGAAGCTGCACAGTATGACCTAAAGCAATATGCAGATAAACATGGTAGAACGGTCTTTATTACCAAAAGAATTAACGATAAAATTGTCTATGTATACAAATATCAACCTAGTAATTCTAAAGTGATTACTCCACAAGAAATTGGTAGTGTTACTAGAGATTTTAAGGAAGACATAATTGGAAAGTGTTTCTCTGTTTTTGACAAAAAAGTTAGAGATACTTCGATTGCAAATTTTGAAAATATTAGGAAAAATAGATTTATCTTGAGCAATAATCAAGAAGCAACTCATATCTGTACAGTTGCTGTACCTGTGTGGAATTTTGAAAATCGCGTCTGCGGAGTGTTAGTAGCATCAGCTTTGCAAGAAGAGAATACAAACAGAGAGTTGATTACGAATGAGTTAGTTGATATCTCTGAACAAATCTCAAGAAAACTAGGTTATTTAGGCGATTTTAATGATTAAAATCGGTATTAGAGCTCATGATATCGGAAAGATGGATGCATATAGTCTAGCTGAAAAAGTTAAGAGTTATGGATTTTCAGGAGTACAATTAGTTTTAAAAAAAGCTTTGATAGAGTACTCAGATTTGGATATTATCAAAGATGCATTCAAAAATCTTGAAATCATGCTATTGGGCGCTTATTTTAACCCAGTTCATCCTAATGAAGATATCGTTAATGAAGGAATAAAAAACTTCGAAGAACACATAAAAATTGCTTCAAAATTGAACGTGAAATATGTAGGTAGTGAAACGGGATCTTTAATGGGCTCTTTGTGGGGGTATGTAGAAGAAAACCATTCTCAAGAGTCATTAGCTAGAGTAATTGAGATTTTTTATGGTTTAGTAAATCTTGCGAAAGAATATAATGTTAAAGTAGCAATAGAAGGAGCTTATGCTCATGTGGCTTTTTCACCGGAAAGAGTTAAAGAAGTAATAGATGCTATAGACTCAGATAACTTGAAAGTAACAGTGGACTTGTTTAATTTCTTAAACATGAATAATTACTCTAATCACATAGAGATATTAAATCGTTGTTTTGATTTGTTTAAAGATAAGATTGCTGTATTTCATTTGAAGGATTTTATTGTAGTTAATGGTAAACTGATTCAAGTGGGTTTAGGGAAAGGTTTGATGGATTATCCAAGAATAATCAATAGAATAAAAGCAAAGACACCAAACACATTTTTAATTTTTGAAGGTGTTATTAATGAAGACATTATTGACAGTTTAGAGTACATAAATAGTTTGTTAGAAAAGAGGTAAAGATATGAATTTAGATATTAGATATAATAATCATCCAGAAGATACAAAGAGTTATGATACAACGACTTTGAGAAATCGATTTTTAATTGAGAATGTATTTGCAGATGACCAGATTTTATTGACTTATTCTCATCATGATAGAATTATTGCAGGAGGGATCAAACCTGTAAAGTTAAGCCTAGAACTACCTGTAACGAAAGACTTAGGAACAAATTTCTTCTTAGAAAGAAGAGAAATGGGCATTATTAATATTGGAGGTTCAGGGAAAATTATTCTAGATGGAGTAACTTATGAAATGGCTAACCAAGATGGTTTGTACATAGGTGCGATGACTAAAGAAGTAATATTTTCATCAAAGGATATTTTAAATCCAGCAAAGTATTATATAAACAGTGCGCCAGCACATAAAACATACCCAACAACCCACATTCCTTTTGCTAATGCAAATCCAAAGGTATGGGGGTCACCAAAAAATCTTAACCAAAGAACAATTTATCAATATATACACCCAGCTGTTTGTAAATCATGTCAGTTGGCGATGGGGATGACAATCCTTAACCCAGGAAGCGCATGGAATACTATGTCTTGTCATACTCATGAACGAAGAATGGAAGTATATTTTTATTTTAACATGGAAAAGGAAACAAGGGTTTTTCACCTTATGGGGCAGCCGCAAGAAACAAGACATTTGGTAATTAAAAACGAACAGGCAGTAATCTCACCGAGCTGGTCTATTCATTCTGGTGTAGGAACTTCAGATTATACATTCATATGGGGAATGTGTGGAGAGAACAAGACTTTTGATGATATGGATTTTGTAGAAATGGATGAATTAAGGTAGGTAAAATTATGAATATTTTAGATAAATTTAATCTTAAAGGAAAAGTAGCAATCGTTACAGGTGCCTCAACTGGGCTTGGTCAAGGGATGGCTATAGGTATGGCAGAAGCTGGTGCAAATGTCGTAGGTGTTGATTATGTGGAAATGACTGAAACTGGCCAAATAATCAATAGTTTTAACAAGGAGTTTTTTGGAATTGTAGAAAATCTAATTACTATAAAACCCGAGGGATTAGAAGTTATTGTTGAAAGAGCAGTAGAAAGATTTGGACGAGTAGATATTTTGATAAATAACGCAGGAATAATTAGAAGAGAAGATTCGATAGATTTCAGTGAAAAGAATTGGGATGATGTAATGAACATTAACATAAAAACAGTATTTTTCTTCTCTCAAGCAGTTGCAAAATTATTTGTAAAGCAAAATACTGGAGGTAAAATCATCAATATAGCCTCAATGTTGTCTTTTCAAGGAGGAATAAGAGTTCCATCTTATACCGCTTCTAAATCCGCAGTAAAAGGCATTACAATGCTTTTAGCGAATGAATGGGCTAAGTTTAACATTAATGTAAATGCTATTGCTCCAGGATATATGGCAACCAATAATACAGAGGCTTTGAGGAATGATCCTCAAAGATCAAAAGAAATATTAGATCGAATTCCAGCAGGGCGATGGGGATTGCCATCTGATTTAGCTGGTGCTGCAGTATTTTTAGCAAGTGATAACTCTAATTATATAAACGGTTATACTTTAGCAGTTGATGGCGGTTGGTTAGCTAGATAAAAAAATAACACTGAGGATTTAACTTCAGTGTTTTATTTTTCGAGAAATTTTAACTTATCAATCCATAAACCTAGAGCTGGATTAGGAATATAGAATACCTCTTTACCATTTTCAAGAATATTCCATCCGTATTTTAAACGATTTGGATTATAGATTTTTACCATTTCATCATAGTCCGCAGAACAGAAATTGACAGATTCTATTTCTTCTTTAGTGATATTTTTGACGGCATAAGTAATTTTAAAACGATTATCAGAGGAACTGTGAATCAAATGAGCAGCAACTCCCATATTCTCTTGAAGTTCAATGTTATTGTTAAATAGTTTCAATACATTGAGTCTTCCGCAATAGCCGTACTTTCTAATTAACTCATCTATTCTTTTATCTTCACCAAACTTTTTGACTCCAGGTGCAAGAACAATTAGTTCTCCGCCATCTTTAATAGCCATTCTAGTTCGGTAAATTGATTTATTCCCTAACCATGTGCTTTTAAACTCTTCTGGTTCTAAATAGACGACGCAGGTTTCAATTGGCTTTTCTAAAAAATCAATGTTCTTTTTTTGAGAAGCTTTAATTGCCAATTCCAAGGCGTTTCGATTAGGACCGATATATAGACCATGAGTTTTAATCTCTGCTTTTAAAGCTGTAGTTACAGTAAGAACAAACACTAAAGGGATTTTACTTAAGAAATTTGTCATTGCATAATCTAAAACTTTTCTTACAGGTGTATGATCTTTACCCATCATTCTTTCCATTCCATAAACTGCACCAATCATATGACTTTGATTGATTGTTTGCTTGCCTCCACAACCAACAAGGATGTTTTTGGAGTGGTTTGACATACCGATAACCTCATGTGGGACAACTTGACCAATTGATAAAATCAAATCATAAGTTGAGTCGAGTAGAATTTTATTCACTTCACATGTTACTGGTCTATTCCATAAACCCTCAGTAATTTCGTTGACATACTCTTTAGGTACTACACCAACCTCCTCTATATCATTTCGCCAATCGTGATATAAAAAAACATCAAAAGGAATATCGCCATACATTTTCAAGCATTCTTCTTCTGTCATAGCATCATGAGTTCCTAAAGCTGGAAGAATATCAACTTCAATATTATTATTCTTACAGTAGTTATAGTAATAGTTAGTTATTAATCCCGCATTGGAATGATATCTTGTAAAATCAGGTGGAATAAGTAGTACTTTACTTAATTTGCGACTTATTATAGATTGTTCCAAAGCTGAAAAAATTTCTTGATTGCTTAATCCTGCATCTGCAAGATTCTCAATAAATATATCCATTATCTAGACACCTGAGTAAGCAGAGAATCCACCATCAACAGGAACAACTACACCGGTAACAAAGCTAGAAGCCTCATTATCTATGAGCCAAAGCATTGTTCCAATCAACTCCTCTGGTTCTCCATAACGTCCCATCGGAGTGTTGTTAAGTATTTTTTCGGATCTTTTTGTTGGAGTTCCATCAGGATTCCATAAGAGACTTCTGTTTTGAGTGGTTGAAAAAAAGCCAGGAGCAATAGCGTTAACGCGAATTCCACTTTTTGCAAAATGCACAGCCAACCATTGAGTAAAATTTGATATGGCTGCTTTAGCTGCGCTATAAGCAGGAATTTTTGTTAATGGAGTAAAAGCGTTCATTGATGAAATATTAACTATTGAACATTCAGATTTTTTAATCATATCGATACCAAATTCTTGAGTTGGCAGTAAAGTGCCTTTGAAGTTAAGACCAAAAACAAAGTCAACCCCATCAGAATCCAAATCAAAAAAACTAATTTTTTCTGGATTTGTTAAGGTTTCATAGTTGAAAAACTCATCATCAGTTGTAGCTTTTGGACTGTTACCACCAGCGCAGTTAATCAATATATCTGTAGACCCAAGTTCTTCTTTAACAATTCTATGAGCTTCTTTTATGGAATCTTTGCTTAAGACATTTGCTTTAACTGGTATAGCAAAAAAACCTTCAGATTGAATTTCATCTGAAATCTTTTTTGCTTGGTCGTAAGATAGGTCTAGTATTGCTACTTTAGCGTTGCATCGCGCAATTGCCTTAGCAAAATAACTACCAAGAACTCCACCACCTCCAGTAATTACAACAACTTTTTCGGTTAAATCTGGGTATTTCAATTTTTTCATAATAAATAATCCCTTCTTATACATTATAAGTTGAAGAAGAAGTTTTTCCTCCTCTTCCCGTCCAATTTGTGTGGTAAAACTCACCTTCTTGACAATCAATTCTCTCATAAGTGTGTGCACCAAAATAATCCCTTTGAGCTTGGATTAAGTTAGCTGGTGAAGTATCACTTGTATATCCGTGGAAATATGATAGTGCAGAGGAAAGCGCAGGAATTGCAATTCCACTTAATGATGCATGCGCACATACTCTTTGCCAACCAGGCAAAATCTCTTGGATTGTCTTTTTAAAGTAATCATCAAGAAGAAGATTCTCTAATGCTTTATTTCTAGTATAAGCATCTTTTATCTCGTTCAAAAATTTTGAACGGATTATACATCCGCCTCGCCAAATCTCGGCTATTTTTCCATAGTCTAGATTCCAGTTATAGTTATTAGCTGCTGCTCTTAATAAGGAATAACCTTGAGCATAAGAAATTATTTTTGAAGCATATAATGCATCATGTAAATCATTAAGAAACTCAACTTTGTTTCCATCAAATTTTTTAATATCTCGATTATAAAATTTCGATGCTTTAACTCTCTCTGCTTTAATAGCAGATAAGAATCTTGCATAAACTGCTTCAGTTATTAATGTTAGAGGAATATTCTCTTCTAAAGAAGCAATCCCTGTCCATTTCCCTGTGCCTTTCTGGCCAGCTTTATCTAAAATCTTTTCAAGCAAAGGATTGCCGTCTTCATCTAGAAAACCGATAATATCAGCGGTTATCTCAATAAGGTAACTCTCTAATTTGCCTTTATTCCAGTTAGAAAAAGTTGTCTTTATTTCTTCAAAATTCATACCAAGAGATTTTTTCATCAAAAAGTAAGTCTCTGCAATAATCTGCATATCACCATATTCTATTCCATTATGAATCATCTTCACATAATGGCCTGCACCATCGCTTCCAATCCAATCACAACAAGGTTCATTATCAACTTTTGCAGAAATTGATTGCAGGATATCTTTTACCTTTGGCCAAGCTGAGATAGAACCTCCAGGCATTACTGAAGGACCATTCAAAGCACCTTCCTCACCGCCAGAAACTCCTGTTCCGATAAAAAGAAAACCCTTATTCTTGAGATATTTTGTTCTATTTATTGTATCAATGTAATTGGAATTTCCTCCATCAATAATTATATCACCTTGATCTAGATAAGGTAGTAATGCTTCTATGACATCATCTACAGGAGAACCTGCTTTTATCATCATCATAATCTTTCTAGGTTTAGAAAGACTATTAACTAAGGTTTTGATGTCATAAACTCCTTGTAAATTACTACTTCCATATTTGTCAATTACACGATTTACATCTAACTCAAAACGATCATAAACAATTACTTTAAAACCTTTTGAGGATATATTCCTTGCGAGATTCTCACCCATTACAGCAAGACCTATTAAGCCAATGTCACCAAGATTTGTAGTCATAGTTTTTCACCTCTTTACTCTAGCGTTTCCTTGATATATACTCCATATTTGTTCTTCATCAGCTACTAAACCATAGTCATCTAACAAAGTAACTACATAAGCACCACATGCCCAAGCGAACTGCAAACACGATGTGCTATCGAATCCTTTTAGCAGACTATAAAGAAAACCACCGACAAATCCATCGCCTCCACCTATTCTATCAAGTACTTGAATTGGTCTTGGTAAGACAACTTGCCATTCTTCATCAATTAATGCAACTGCTCCCCAAAGATGTTCATTAGCATTATTGACTTCTCTTAAGGTAGTAGCAAAACACTTGGTATTTGGATATATAGCTTTTGCATTATTGATTAATGTCTTAAAACTATCGATTTCATCAGAAATGTTTTTACCCCCAGCTTCTGGACCGGGAATGTTTAATGCTAATTGGAAGTCTTCTTCATTGCCAATTAGTATATCTGATACTTCAGCAATACTCTTGAAAACATTCTCAAGTTCATCTCTTCGGTTTTTCCAAAATGAAGCTCGATAATTTAAATCAAAAGAAACTTTAGTCCCTGAAGTTTTAGCTTTTTTAGCTAACTCTACACAAAATTTTGCAGAATTTTCAGATAATGATGCTATCAAACCAGAAATATGAATCAATTTTACCCCATCTTCAAGAAATAACTTGGTTAAGTTAAAGTCTTTGGTATTCAGTGTTTTTCCGACTTCTCCTGAACGATCATTATGTACTCTTGGTCCTCTTAAACCATAACCACTATCGGCGATATTAAACTGATGTCGATAGCCCCATGGCCCGCCTTGTTCAACTTCTATTCCTTCAAACTCAATATTTCTGAACATAAGATCGTTTTTTATGAACTTCGCTATAGGACTATCTTTGACAAAAGTGGTTAATACTTTTGTTCTCATACCTAAACTAGCAGCTATACTCAAAACGTTTGATTCTGCACTGGTTGCTTGCAAGCGATAATCTCTTGCTAAATGAACTGGTTGTCTATCGTGAGGAGTAAGTCTAACCCCCATACTAGTTGGTACTACTAAAGAATATAATGCATTTTCTTTAAATTTCATAAAACCCTCCTTTTAATTGAAGCCTTTATATAGCAAAGCAAGATGATTTCCAATGTGTTTTGATAACTCATCAGCATACAATTTTTCTTCTTTTTTCCATAGTTTGTACAACTCAGTTTTAAAAAGATATTTACCACTCTCATCTTTTTCATTTAGAATATATCCATAAGTAATGTGTATAAGTTGCCTTGCGTCATTATTCTTAAACAAATCAACTAAGCATTCATCAGCTATCAAATCCACATCAGGAATCTTATTTATGTCAGTAGTGACATGATAAAACTTTGTAGCATCATTAAATTTAGATAGCGCATATTTATGAATTCTTCGATACATATTAGGATTGCATATAGAAACAACTTTCATAGCTTCTAGCCAGTTTGTTCCAGCGGTTTTTACATGAAAATGACCTTTTGTATATTTTCCAATGAGTTCAAAAATTGAAAATTTATCAGAACCAGAGTGAATGCTCAATTTGTACCCAAAATGCCTTGCGATTGCTGCATGTAATTTTAGTTCATTTTCAAATTGAAACAAATCGCCGATGTAATCAATGCCTTTCTGAAATTCTCCGCAAAACCTTGGTGCAATAGTGTCTATTTTGACGCCGGCAAGAAGCAACTCATTTGCTACAAAATAGTGTTCTAGAGCTGTTGTTGGTGTGGAAGTTTCATCAATAGATATTTCAAAACCAACTTTAGTTTTGCTTTTGCTTATATATTTATCATAAATCTTCTTTGAATAATCAATCGCATTTTGGTAAACTAACATGGCTCTTCTCAAATCTAACTCAGTAAATTTTAACTCAATACCTTCGATGATAATCTCCTTATTAAGGTATTTACCAATCAATGAACTGTTGATGTTAGTAAGTCTAATTATCTGTTCTACAGACATGTTTAATACATCATCTCTAATATGCTCACTACAATCTAAGGTAATCATAGTGAAGCCTAATGATAAAGCATATTCAATATCACTAGCCGTCTTTAGGTGATCACCATCAGCCCCGAAGCCTTTTTTATAACCTTCGCGAAAAACAGAGAAAGAAGCTTTATCCAAAACATCTTCATAACTCCTGTTTGTCATGTTTAGTTCCCTAATCGATTGCTGAGCTAGTACTGGGTAACAATCATAGTTATTAATAATTTGCAAATGTCCTTTACCGGCTATACCAAGACGATCTCCTAAACCAAAACTGCGTGGTTTATCAAGAACAGATATGGGTTTAGTAAAGGGGAAAAGCAATCTTAATGCATTTGCGTTAGCATGAGTTAGGGGAGCTATTTTGTATGATAAACCATCATCAACAAAAGATTCTCCTTCAAATTCATTTTGGATTCTACCAGAAACTAGCAGTTTATCCTGGTTTTCTTGAACAAATAAAAATACCCAAGAATCTTGAAAAGGATTTATAGAAGCTTTATAGATGTTCAAAGTTTCATAACCTTTTGTCTCGGGGAGTTGTTTGATAAAGTCTTTAAAGGATATCATTCCTTACCTCCATATTACCGTATATAAATACGGACACCGTTTATTAGAATATTATATCATTATTTTGTTCTTGTTGTCAATCCATTGAATTAAATTCAAAAATTAATCATATTAATATGATTAGTTTTTTACGCTTTTATTCTGTCGGATTATTGATTGACATAAAAAAATTATTTTGTTAATATTACAAATAAGAAAAGTAATAATTCATGTTTGTAAAGGAGTGAGTATTGTTGAAGATTTTTTTAGATAGATTTATTAGTCAAATCATTGATGAGTTTAATCCTTATCATCCCAATAAGAGGCTGACATATGAAGATGGATTGTATTTGATTTTATTATTGAAATATTACCAATTAAGAAAAGATGAAAAAGCATTGAGCTATCTTCTTAATTATCTCGATGCATACATTGATGAGGTCGGGGATATTAAAGATTATCAATTAGCAGAATACAATATTGATAATATATTAGCAGGTAATGTGCTATTTTTTGCAAATGATTTGACCAAAAACAAGAAGTATGAACATGCAATAAATAATTTAGTAAATCAGATTAAACATCAACCAAGAACCAGAACAGGCAATTTTTGGCATAAACTAAGATACCCATATCAGATATGGTTGGATGGTATATATATGGGTCAAGTTTTTTACTTGAGATATGCAATTTATAATAATAAAACAGAGTTATTGTCTGATATTATGAATCAAGTGATGAATGCAGATAAGCTATTGTGGGATCAAGATAGAATGCTTCACCTCCATGCTTATGATGAGACAAAGATTATGCAGTGGGCAGATAAAGAGTCTGGACGTTCACCTAATGTTTGGAGTAGATCAGTTGGATGGTTTGCTATGGCATTGGTCGATATTTATGAGCTCCTAGGAAATAATTATGAATCTGAGAGAAAGAATATAAAAGATATCTTGACAAGAATGATTGAAGGATTGAGACCTCATTTAGACAAAGAAATTAAAATGATTTATCAAATTATTGATAAACCTAGTTTGAACGGTAATTATCCTGAGACTAGCGGAAGTGCGATGATTGCTTATGCATTGATTAAAGGCTATAGATTAAAACTTCTAGATATAGATTATTTAATCTTGGGTAAGGAGATTATCAAAGAGATTGATAGATTATACCTAAAAGAAAAACAAGGTCGATTTTTTTTAGGAGGTATATGTAAAGTTGCTGGGCTAGACAATGATTTAAGAGATGGCAGTGAGGGTTATTATCTATCTGAGCCAGTTGTGGATAATGAGATCAAGGGAGTTGCTCCTTACCTTTATGCTTTGATTGAGTTAGCTCTATTACAGTAATAATTAAGAAAATAATTCTAAAATATAACGCTACTAGATAATTAGAAAGAGTAGCGTTTTTTATATGGGAGAAAGAAAAAAAAGTGAAAATCTATGTAAGCGTTGACATTTCTTTTGAGATATTATATAATTATATTATAAACGGTGTACGTATATATAGACGATATACCATTTGTTAAATTATTTTGTTTGCGGAGTCTAAATATGAAGAAGATAAATATTATAGTGATGTTTTTATTTTTAATTTTGGTTTTTATTGGATGTTCCAATAATGAATCAACAAAAACATTAACTGATCAAGAAACCATAAGTTTTTCTTGGTGGGGAACAACTGATCGAAATATAGCTACATTTAAAGCTATAGAACTTTTTGAAGAGATGTATCCTCAGTATACGGTCATTGCTGATCAGTCATCTTGGGATGGTTATCAAACCTCACTATACAATAAACTTGAAAGAGGTAGAGAATCTGATATATTTCAAGTAAATTACAACTGGTTATATTCTATGGACGGTGAGTACTACTTTATGGATTTAAATGATTTGGAGTTTGATTTCTCGAATTGGCCAGAAGATGAACACCGACCTTTAACAATTAATGAAAAAGTACTTGGGTTGTCTTTGTCTGAAACAGGATATGTTTTTTACTTGAATTGGAAAGTATATGAAGATGCTGGAATTGAATCTGTTCCCGAAACATGGGAGGAGTTAATTGTAGCTGGACAAAGAATCGGACAACAAAGCAATGGTACTAAATACGCATTGGGAAGACTGGATGCACAACAGGTTGCTATTTTGATGTTTAGTTGGTTAGCTCAAATTTATGGAAAGAATATTATTAGTGATGAATTTAAACTTAATTATACAAGAGAAGAATTAGCGGAAGGATTTGCTTTTATCAATACGCTTAGAAGCAATAATGTATTAATTTCATCAAATTCCTTTGATACACATACAGTCGGACCTACAAATCCTAATTGGGTAACTTATCAAAATTATGGTGGGATATTACAGTGGAATACAGCTGTATCAGAGTATGAGAATGAATTACCTAATACAGCCAATCTAATAACAGCAGGAATGTTTCAGCAAAACAAAGGTGAAAAATTAGGAATATACAAAAAGGTATCGATGGCTCTTTCTGTATCAAAGCGAGTAGATGAATCCGAATCAAAAAAGCTAGCAGTGAAAACATTTTTAGAGTTTATGGTAAGCAATGAAGAAGCAATCATCGCGTTAGGGGTTGATAGAGGTGTGCCAAACAATGAATTGGCATATAATGTCTTAAGAGAATCAACTAATCCTGTTTTTACAGATACTTTTGAATGGCAAGGACATAGGATTGTTCAAGAGTATTATAATAATCAGGTTTCTTTACAACAAGACCTATATATTCATCCTTACTATGAGCATGATGTATTTAGAAGAATCTATGAAATTCCAATTGAAAAATTTTTATTCAATACTTATACAGCTAATCAAGCTATAAATGATATAATCAATAACTTTGATTCTACGCTTGAATCAGTAACAAGGAGATAAGGTATTTTATGGTCGGTGAAAAGAAGTATTTACCTTATTTACTTTTAATACCTTGGCTAATAGGTTTTTTAGTTTTTAAGTTATATCCTTTTATTAATTCTTTTTATTTGAGTTTATTTGAGAAATTATCTCCACGTGAATCAGAATTTATTGGGTTTGATAATTATAGAAAACTATTTATGCGTTCTGATTTTTTTGGTGGACAATTCATTAACTCCATGAAAGTTACATTTAATTATGTATTTTTTACAGTACCTTTGATTTTAATTGTTTCTTTGTTGGTAGCTTATGTACTGAGTAAAAAAATCAAAGGAATAGGGTTTTTTAGAACTGCTTTTTACGTTCCTACAGTTTTGGGAGCGAATGTAGCTGTAGTTTTATTGTGGAGAGAATTGTTTGAGTCATATGGTTTGATAAATCAAGGTTTAGCTTTGCTAGGAATGAAACAGATTAACTGGTTCGGCTCAAGTGCTGGAGCAATGACTTCGATTATTGCTCTTAGGGTATGGCAGTTTGGATCTACAATGCTGATATTTTTAGCAGCATTGAAGAACATTTCACCATCACTTTATGAAGCGGCAGAAATTGATGGTGCTTCAAAAATAAGGCAATTTAGAGTAATAACAATACCAATGTTGACACCAGTAATTCTTTTCAATGGTGTTATGCGTTTAGTTGAGACATTTCAAACCTTCACTTCAGCAAAGTTAATTACAAACGGTGGCCCTCTTGATTCGACAAGAGTAATTAATCTGTTAATTTATCAGGTAGCTTTTGAAAATCGAAATTTCAACCTTGGCAGCGCGATGTCATGGATTTTGTTTGTTGTTATTATGCTATTTACTATTCTAATTTTTAGAAGTTCTAAATACTGGGTTTATTATCAAGATTAGTATGAATAGTTATAAAATAAATTCAATTTTACGAAGAAATCGCGCCAAACGTAAAATAATCAAAACAGTTCAATATATTTTAATCTCATCAGTAAGTTTTTTTATGCTCTATCCTCTATTATGGTTAATCGGCGCATCATTTAATGATGGGCTTATGACGAATTTCTCCTTCATTCCCGTAGAATTCACTATCCAGGGGTGGCTAGATGGCTTTAAAGCTCCTGGATGGGGGAGTGTGGAAGGTTATTCGATATTAAGAGCTTTGTGGAATACGATGCAATATGTAATTCCTAAAACAATAATTACTACTTTTTCAACTCTTTTAGTTGCTTTTGTTGTAGCGCGTATGCATTTTAAAGGAAAGAAGATTGTTTTTGCTTTAATTATCGGTACTCTCTTAATGCCAGTAACGATATTTAGGATTCCTTTATTTATCTTTTGGACTTCAGAGATTATTTCTCCTTTATGGGAAGGTAGCAAATTACCGTTTATGCCATATCTACCTTTATGGGGAGGCGCTTTTTTTGCTTTAGATTCATTTTCTATTTTCATGTTTATCCAATTTTTCCGCTCGATCCCTAGAGATTTAGATGAAGCGGCATATATAGATGGAGCAAGTAAATTTCAGTTATTACATCATGTTTTAATGCCGATGATACTTCCTGCAGTAGTTACGGTAGCTTTGTTGCAGTTTATAGCAACTTACAATGATTACCAAGGCCCCTTGATTTATAGAGGTGATGTAGATACATATCCTCTTACATTAGTTTTGCCAATGCTAGGAAAGGATTCAACTAACACATACGCACATGTCTTTACTAGATCAATTATTGCAGTGATTATACCCTTAACATTTTTCTTTGTTGCTCAAAAATTTTTTATTGGCAATGATGTTGAATCGGGGATTAAAGGATAAGGAGAGTTTTATGAAAAAATACCTTTTATTATTTGTATCATCGATAGTTGTTTTTTTGTTTGGTTGTGTAATGAACACTACAATAACAATGACTTCAACAGTCAATTCGACTACTTTATATACTGGAGATTTAAGCAATTATGAAGAATCTCCATGCAAAAACAATCCTCTATCTAGTGATTGTTATATACCTTCAGGAGATTTAGATTTCATAACTCCAAATCCAATAGAATATACTATTTTAGAGGATTTTAATAACGAGGTATTGAATCAACAACCTATGAATTGGTTGCTATTTTCAAATTCAGAATACAAAAGAAATGGAGTTTATGCAAAGGTAATAGATGATGGTTTTAACAAATATGTTGAAATGTTTAGTGATGGGCTACAAAGACCTCTCTATCCACAAAGCGCTCCGAATCCAACATTTATATTTTCAACGAAGTTTAATTTAGACCTAGCTAGAAGTGGAATTGCTTATGCAGATGTTATGATTCCTTCTGAAAATGGTAATTCTGTTTCAGTAGGTGTTTCGACAGGGGCTGTTAATGTCATTTCTATTATTATAGATACTGATTTATCATTGTTGGTCAAAGTTGGAGGGCCTTTCTTTTACTATTCACAAAATGGAGACGGAGGAATATATCATTTAACAGAAATAAAATTAGAAAGAGATGCTTGGTATAGTTTCAGATTTGATTGGGATGCAAACACCGATTTTATTTCTGCTGCACTAGTTATTGAAGATGAGATTATACCGCTTTATTCTGGAAAATTTCATGTTAGTAACAGATTTAATGGTCAACAAAACGGCCAAATTTATGTTCCTAATGTTCTCAAGGTGACAATGCCTTATGGTAGAAGCGGAATTGCGTATTTAGATAATGTTATTGTTGAGAGGAGAACTGAACAATCATGAAAAAATTGATTTTAATCTGCATAATGACTTTTGTAGTTATCATCGGTTTGTATACGACAAACAATCTTCAAGCAAAGCCCACTATAGTTTATACAGATGAAGATTATGAAAGGCTTAATGCAGTTATTCATCATGTAGAAAATGTATTGAAGTATGGACATATTTATAATGAAGATACCAAACTATTACCGGATGCGATTAACACTTTAACAGGCGAACCAGCAATGTGGGTTTTTCCAAATAGAGCAAAAGTTCCATATTCCAATTTAGCTAATCAACAGAATTTTTTTAGAACACTTGTAGCTTTGTCACAAGTTACAGGTTCACAAAAATATAAACTAGAAGCTATGGCTTCATTAGGAGAGTTTATGCTCAATTATCAAAATCCCAATGGATTGATGTATTGGGGTGGGCATAGAGTAATCAACCTTGATACTTTAGAGGTGCAATCAACTGAGTCTGATAACGGGCCTCACGAGTTAAAGAACATGCTACCATTCTATGAATTGATGTTAGAAGTTAACGAAGAGGCAACACTGAAATTCATCAAACAATTGTGGACAGCACATTTTGAGTGGGATACAGCGGATTTGAATCGACATGGTTCATATTCTACGGCTTTTAACACAAATGTGTTTGGTCAGAACATCATTCCAGACATAATTCAATTTGATAGCGATGGTTTACCTATCATTCCAGATGATTCACCTGGAAAATTACCTTTTGTAAACTCGGCAACTGATTTGGCTTATGCAGCATTTACCCTTTCAGATTATACAGGAGATCCTGCGCCAAAGATTTGGGCAGAGTATTTGATGAAGCAATATTATCTAGCGAGTAATCCCAACACCAAAATGACGGTATATCAATATAAGTCAACTCTAGTAACAAAATCACCTCAGGAATGCGCAATTCCTACTTATACTAATTCGGGTTGCGGTGACAGGGTTGCTAGACAATTTAGAGATTTTGGTCTAATAGCAAGAGAATCAAATGTTCAGTGGAAAAATACACAAGCTATTTATGTCGATAATATCTTGATGTTGCTTGAAGCGGCGAATAAATATAATATAGATTATTTTGTTGATTGGGCTAAAGACTATATCGAAGGTTATCTTGATTATACATATATAAGAATAAATGGTAAAAACATGATCATACCGATGTTTAATGATGGAACTGTTGTATACGGATATACTACTCCTGAAGCTGGCTACTATGGACCTTCGAATATGAGAATAGGTTACGTTGAAATGCCAACGACATATCTATTGCCAATTCTAAGAACAATTCTGAGTATTGAAGAAAACTCAGAAAAAGAAAAGCTATGGAATTATTTTAGAGAGATTACGGAAACCTTTGGGCTTGGCGATGTTGGGCCTTTGGGAGGAACAGCTCCTAATCTTAATTTAGAAACAGCTATTGATGATCCGTTTGCTATGATGACAATGATTGAGTTATATAATGATACATTAGTTTTAGATTATCTTGAAGTAGCAAGAACAATCGGGAACAATATTGTAAAAGAAAGATACCATAGAGGGTTTTTTGTTGAGTCAGAAATAATGTTATATAGCAGATTAGATCAACCCGAAACACTAGCATTATTGATTCTTGATGGAGTAATTAGAGGGATTTCATCGAATGATATGCCATACTATCTAGCTGATTCAGGTTATATTCACGGATATTTGTTAGCTGATGATGGTGTAACAGAAGATCGTTCATACTCTCATAGATATATTTATAATAAGACTATTTATGATTGGGAGTGATTAATATGAATAGACATTTTATCTTTTTATTAGTATTATTTTTGGTCGGTTTTTCTCTAACTTCATGTGATAAAGGCGATATAACAACAACTACAACAATTAATCAGAGTACAACGACGATAAATACAGGCCCTAGCGAATCAGAAATCTACCAATTGTTAATTGAAACGGAAAAACTTTCAGGAATGAGTAATTTTAATGGAGTATTAATAAGTGAGTCATTGGATCTTGGACTTCCAACCGAGTATAAAGGTGTAATAATTACATATAGTTCAAGAAATCAAGATATCATCAATAACCAAGGAATAGTAACACTTCCTAATAGTTGTTGGATTGAAAGCAGAAAACAAGATGGTATTACTGCTGTCCCAAATTTGAATGATAATTGGCCAGTTGTGGTTGATGTTACTATGGAGTTTATGGGACAGATAAGAACAGCGAAATTAATGTTCCTTGTTGCTCCTGAAATAGGATTTAGTTGTAATAAATATTTAGGATAGATTTAATAATAGGAGGTCGTTATGAGAAAGGGATTAGTATTATTTTTATTAATATTTTTTAGTTTGGCAGTCACTGCTTGTAATGGTAGTACAACTTTAGAAACAACCACTACAACAACTAGCCAAAGCACAAGTCAAACAATAACTTCAACTACAAATACAACATCAGGAAAAACTGATCAAGAACTTGTTGATGAGGTTTATGATTCTTTAGGTTTAGGAGATATCAGCGAATTGACTAATAGTTCTCCAAGGTTGATAATGCCCACTTCAAGAGAAGGAGTAGGTATTTCTTGGAGTATATCTAATACGGAGTTTATTAGTCAAATGGGGGTGATTAGCCAACCTGAAAATGAAGCGGGGGACCAAGTTGTCATAATAACTGCAACTTTAACAAAAGGTATTGTATCAAGACAGAAAGTATTTACCGCAACGGTAATTGCTTTACCACCTTTAGAAGAAACACCACCTTTAATCAATGAAACATTTAGCGCATATCTTGATGGTGATATCATCCAACAGATTAGTTCTGGTCTTTGGGGACCTGTTAGTGGTAAAACTGGCAGTTCACAGTTTTATGTGGTTTCAGAGGTTGAAGGAGAAGCAATTCCAAAAGATTCTAAAGCTTTAAAGATTAATGCTTTTACAGAGTTACAGATTGAAGCAGCTTTAGTTCATAACTATGATTTTTTAGTTGTTGAGGTGGATGTTTATCAAGTAGCTAATGGTTCACCAATCTATTTGCAAACAAGTGCAAGTTCGCCAATAATAGGTTTTGGATTATCTGGTGGTGGGGCTAATGGGGCAAAGATTTTTTACCGAACCGATAATGGGACAATGATTGGTACTGATGTCGCTTTAGATACTTGGTATACAATCAGATTAGAGGTTAATTTTATTGAGAAAACAATTGAGTTATTTTATTATGATGAGTCAGGCAATTTAGTTCCTTGTACTGATGGACCTGTTAGTTTTACAGGTAGTACGTCATTTAATAGTCTTTTCATACGTAGTGGTAGTTCAACAACTACTGAGTTAAATGTTAATTCTGCATATATAACAAATATTATCGCAAACAGGCCTGAGGCTTTACCAAGACCGGTGGATGGTTATAAGATTGGTGATATTTTAGGAATTGATGAACTTGTATCAGTTGAAAACGGGGAAACATTTATACCCCAAAGTCCAATGATTTATAATTTCTATGGAGCTAGAGAACTATTAGTAGAAGATACTGATTATATCTTAGAAGTTACTAATCCAGTAGATACATTAGTTGATGGTGAGTATTCAGTTGTTTATACAATTACAAATATTCATGATATAACTGATATTGTTAGTGTAACGCAAACAGTTACTGTCTATTCTCCGCTTCAACCTAATGTGATAAATTCTGTTACATCAACTTTAGCACCAGCAATGGAAAATACTACAGATTTAACTGTTAGTTTTTTAAGAGCAGAAGGCGTTTTACATTATGTTATCAGTGAGACAGTTTTAACAGCTGAACAAATTGTTGCTTCAACTAATAAAACTTCAGTTACTATTACAGATACAACGATAGTTTTAGATGATCTAGTGGTTTTAGAATCAGAAAAGGTTTATCTTGTAGTAGAACTAAATGGATTTAGTAACGTGATTGAACATGAGGTAACTCATCAAGAAATAGTATCGATAACTACTGCTCAAGAATTTTATGATGCCTTACAGATGTCTGATAGTCAACAGACAGGAAAATATTTCTTGTTAGAAAATAATATTGATTTTTCTGGATTTGTTTGGGCAGTCACTGATAATGAGTTTGTAGCTGTGTTTGATGGACAAGGGTTTACTCTAAGTAATCTAACAATTGATAAAATTGGGATTAAAGGAGGAATCTTTGGTTTCTTAGAAAATGCAACAATAAAAAACTTAGTCTTAGACAATATAACTACTTCGAGTGATCAAAGTGCTTCAGGGTTATTAGCAAGTGAAATTAGAGGTACAACTCTGATTGAAAATATCGTGATTATGAACTCAACAAATGTTGTGAGCAATCAATACGGGGCAATTATTGCTGGTAGAATCAGAAGTACTGGTACTTCAGTTATAATCCGGAATATCTCTGTTTCTAATGTCTTAACTGAAACTAAAGATAATTATGGTGGAGGTTTAATTGCTGGTATGGATACAGGTACTTCAGTGGAGTTTAGTGATATCTATCTTTATGATTTCACAGTCAAAGAAGCAACCAGTGCAACAGCTACTGGACAAATGGTTGGAGGTATTATTGGCAGGATTCAAGGAAACACAGTCATTAACCGCGTTGTTGGACATAATTTGTTAGTGATTGGTTATAAGAATGTCGGTGGTATCATTGGTAAATCTGACGAAGCTGGTGTAGTAGTTAGCCTAGATGATATCTTTATCCAAGGTCAAATTGAGTTTGTTGGCAGTGACCATGCAAATATAATTGTTGGTAATATCGCTGATCAAATACCGGTTTTAACAAATGTCTTTGCTAGTGGCTTTGATACAGTAAGTATTTTAGGTTTGGGTGTTGTAGAAGGTAATTTAGTTGCTTTAAACGATACTACTTTAGAATCATGGTGGACTACGAACATTCCTAATATATTAGCTAGTGATTTATGGCGATTTGAAATTGATTCACCGATACTAGATAATATCTTTACTAATTCATTACCTAAGTTTGCGGTTAGTTTAGTCTACAATATCGATATTGATGATGAAACAATTTATCTTAGACAAGATGAAATCTTTGCTTATATACCTAGTGAAGTGCCAGGGTATGAATTTATAGAATGGTATAGTGATGAACTAATGACTACGCCTTTAGGAGATAGTTTTGTAATATCTCAAGCAGTAACTATCTATGGTAAGTATGATACAGCGCCAGCAAGTACTGTATCATTTGATACAGGGCTTGAGGGGCCTCTAATTGATCCAATCTTAGTCAATTATGATGAACTAGCTACTGAACCAACTGTAGCTGACACGATGATTGAAGGTGTTATGAAAACAGTTGTTGGTTGGACACTTAATGGAGATGCTTTTGATTTTTCAACTCCAATTACGTCTGACTTAACTTTAGTTGCAGTTTGGGAGACTGTTAAGTTAACTGTTAATTTTGAAGGATTGGATTCCTTAATCGTTGATTATGGAGATAATGTTTTAGAACCAATTACTATTCCCGAACATCCAGTTTTTGCTAGTATAGTATTTGATTATTGGTCATTAAATGGTCTGGAGTTTGATTTTTCAGCAATTATAACTGAAAACATTGATTTGAAAATAAGTTGGAATATCCCTGATGTAGTTCAAATAAGCACTATAGATCAGTTTCATTATGTTGCGACTTCGGGTACTGATTATAGTTTTATTTTGCTTAATAATCTAGATTTTGAAGGATATTCATGGATCGATACGGGTGCATCATTTAAAGGTACTTTCGATGGAGATGGATTTACAATCAGCAATTTGATAATCAACTCCACTAACGGTTATGGTGGTATCTTTGCAAGAGCTAATGGAGCAATAATTAATAATCTTATCCTTGATAATATAGAAGTCTCTACTTCAGCTCGGGCAGGTATTCTAATCGGTAGAGTAGAGAATGCACCTGTTCACGTAGAAAACATCATAATAATCAACTCTAGTGTTAGTGGTCAAGACTCCAACGGAACAGGTGGATTAATAGGACAAGCAGCAAATACAACAGTAGTGAGGAATGCTTCTATAATTAATACTATAGTCTTCTCAACTAATAAGAATGTTGGAGGATTGATTGGAAGAGTAGACAAAGCAACCGTTTCAGCAGAAGATATCTTTATTTATGGATTATTAGCTACCTCTACAGTTACTACTTCTACATCAGATATTGCAGTTGGCGGTGTTATAGGATATGTCACTGATAATGCAGCTAGTATCTTCAATGGAACGAGAATTATTGTTTTAAATTCTATCTTGGATGGAATATCAGCAGGTGCTTTTTCAGGCTACTTAAGATATCCAGGTACTGCAACATTGTCTGATTCATACTTTGATATTACTTTCCTTAATGGTTTAAGAACGGGGCTAGTTGGTTATAATCGAGATCAAGTAGATATTTTGGATCAAACAACTATTTTTGGTAATTTGATTGATATTGTATCGCATTCGCAAGTTCTTGATTTGACAAATACAGCTATTCCCGATTCACAGACTTGGTGGAATAACTATATCCCTAATATACTAAATAGTGATTTGTGGACTTACCACTTCTTTATGCCTATACTTAAAAATGCAATTTTAGAAATTCCAGAGATTCATACAGTAATAATTAATTATGATCAAGTAACTACTGATGAAACCATATTTTTATGGAACAACAGTATATTTAATCACACCGCTCCTTTAGTTAATGGTTATATATTCGTTGGATTTTATAGCGATGTTGATAGATTAGTTTCATTACCGGAGAACTATGAAGTCACTGATGACATTACTATTTATGGAAAATATGATGTAATGCCACCAAGTACTGTTTCATTTGATATGGGTAGTTCAGGGTTGCTTGTTTTAGATCAATCAGTTAACTATGAGCAATTGGTTGTTGAACCAGTTGTACCTGACACTGAATTTGGTGGACATATGATGACAGTTGTCGGTTGGACTTTGAATGGTATTGAGTTTGATTTTTTGACTCCAATAGTTCAAGATATTGAACTAGTTGCCATATGGGAGATTAAAACCTACCAAGTTAGTTTCGAAGGTATGGATTCTGTAACTATAGATCATGGAGGATTGGTTTCAAAACCAGAAGTAGATCCAACACATCCGATTTTTAGTAGTATTACTTTTAATTATTGGGTTTTAGAAGGAGTAGAGTTTGATTTCTCTACACCAATAACTTCTGATCTAAGTTTAAGTATTGAATGGTCAGTGCCATTAAGTATATCTGTAAGCACATTGAATGAGTTTCATTTTGTTGCAACGGCAGGAACAGATTACAATTATGTTTTAGAAAATAATCTAGATTATACAGGATATAATTGGATAGACACAGGAGCGTCTTTCCGAGGTAGTTTTAATGGGAATGGTTTTACAATTAGCAACCTAACTATAAATTCAGTAAATGGATATGGAGGGATATTTGCAAGGGTTAACGGAGCTAGCATCAGCAATGTTGTTTTTGATAGTATTACGGTTATTTCAAGTGCTAGAATTGGTTTGTTGATTGGTAGAACAGAAAATACTCCGGTTACAGTAGATGACTTAGTTGTCAAGAATTCTTCTGTTAGTGGAGCTGATTCTAATGGCACTGGAGGTTTGATTGGTCAAGTAGCTGTTTTAACATCCATTAGCAATGTTGCTATTATAGATACAGTTATTTCTACATCGAACAAAAATATTGGTGTGCTAATTGGAAGAGTTGACAAAGCAACAGCTAATGCTGAGGATATCTTTATCAGTCAAGTCAATGCTTCTTCAACAAGTACAGCTAGTTCTGATGTAGGATTAGGTGGGGTGGTCGGTTATGTTACAGACAATATAGCTAGTATTTTTAATGGAACAAGGATTGTCGTTGTGAACACAAATTTGACTGGAAATGCGGCTGGAGCTTTCATCGGTTATCTAAGAGGGCCGGGATTAGCAACACTGACAGATTCATATTTAGAAGTTACTTTTGTTAATGGTTCAAGAACAGGTTTGATTGGCTATAATCGAGATCAAAATCCATCTTTAGATCAAAGTTCAGTTTTTGGTAATTTATCAAGTCCAACTACTCATAGTCAAGTGCTTGATTTAGTAAATCAAGTTAATATCGCAGATGATACATGGTGGCAAGTAAATATCAACACTATATATATTAGCAATATTTGGACTGTCAATACGGATGGGACTGTTGCACTAAATATAATTTTATAATATTAAAAATATAATAACTCATGAAAATGTAAAAACACGATTTACTCAATATTGAGAAATCGTGTTTTTAAATAGTTGCCCTATATTAGTTAGAAGCTATAATCTTCATGAAGTGATCGTGAGTCCCATGAAATATATATATCCTTTTTAAATACATATACTGGTAAACTAGCAACGTTTTTGAATCCTAATGCGTAATAGAATGGTTGATCTCCACCGGTTATGCCATATATATTTGGATATTTTCTTCTAACTCGATTTGACAATTCATGAATTAATGCAGTAGCTAAACCTTGCCTTCTACACCACCATACAACAGCCATGGGTTCTAATTCTGCATAAGGCATTTTCTCGTTAGCCCATCCAATTGCAAAGCCTACAGGTCTTTCTTCAGAATCGAGAATTACTACCTCAAGTTCTGAATCATAATGTTTCATGGTTCTTAAATTCTCAAATGCAGTTGAACCTAACTCTGTTGTTGGATAACCATAATTGAATGATTGTCTATGTGCATTTGATAGATAAAAAGGCTTAACATAATCTTTGGCAAAGTGAAACTCTGGTTTTAATGACACTTCATAGGGTAGGTTATCAAAATGAAGGATGTTGACGTTCTCTTTTGATTCGTTCAATGTGAAGCCATATTTGGTTAACACATCTTTTAGCTCAATATGCCAATCAGGGACAGTCAAGTAAAGTGTGTTAGTAGTTCGGTTATCTTCCACTTTTGCAAGGTGGGTAATCGAAAATCTGACCATTCTTTCCAAAAGTGCTTTATCTTTTGAACGTTCTTTAGAATCGAAAAAGAAAAATGCATCACCATCATATGAACCTTCAGACAAAACACTAGCTACTAATTTTTCGCTTTCAAAATACAGACCCATAGATTCCGTCCAAACCTTATGGCAATTCTTAAAGTCTGGATGTAGACCTTTGCTAAACTCATGGCGAGATAACCCCCAAATGGGAAAATCATATTTGTAACTATTAAGAATTAATTCTTCAATATCATAAAAGTATTTTTCTTCATAGTACTTAAATTTTATCATATAATTACTCCTCATATATTTTTATGATTGTATTTTAACGCAATGCTTAATCATATTTTCAAATATGATTTTATCACATTTTTTAATAAATTTGCTTATGAAAATGATTTTCTTCAAAAATCTATGATCTTATATCTATTCAAGATTTTACTAAGTGGTGTATCAATTCTTTATAGTTTTAGTGAGATTTAAGTTGATTAATCAAGATGATGAAACAATCAGCTTTTAAATAATTAAATAGTAATCAGTGTATCATTGATTAATGATATAATAAATTAAGGAGGTAATATATGCAAAAAAACATTAATATTGCATACATAGGAGGTGGATCAAGGTTATGGGCTAGAAGTCTTATGAATGACCTTGCTATGGAAAAAGATATTAAAGGAACTGTAAGATTATATGACATTGATTATCCTTCGGCAAAAAGAAATGAAGTTTTAGGAAATATATTAATGGAACATAAGGATGCGTCTGGTAATTTTATTTTTAAAGCTGTTGAATCATTGAAGGAAGCTTTAATTGGTGCAGATTTTGTTTTGATTTCCATTTTGCCAGGTACTTTTAAAGAGATGAGCGCTTATGTTCATCTGCCTGATAAATATGGTATTTATCAGACGGTTGGAGACACTGTTGGACCTGCAGGAGTTTTTAGAAGTTTGATTATGATGCCTATGATTAAGACTATTGCAAAAGCTATTCAAGAATACGCTAAAGATGCTTGGGTTATAAATTTTACAAATCCAATGACCATGACTGTACAAACTCTTTATGAGGTTTTTCCAAAGATTAAAGCATTCGGAAATTGTCATGAGGTTTTCTATGTTCAAAAAATACTAGCTAGAGCTTTAAAAGAAAAAACTGGTATAGAAACAGATTATAAAAATATAATAATTAATCCACACGGAATTAATCATTTTACTTGGATTAACTATGCAACATATAAAGATATAGATTTGATGCCTTTGTATGAAGATTTTGTTGAGGATTATTATCATCAAGGCTTATTGATTAATGAGAGTTATGATGATGTCTATCCTTTTGGAAGTGCCGAGAGAGTTAAGTTAGATCTTTTTAAAGAATATAAGGTGATTGCAGCAGCTGGTGATCGTCATTTAGTCGAATTTTTGCCTTCATCTAGGTATCTAAAAGATGAAGAAACGATTAAACATTGGATGTTTCATAGAACTCCTGTGCAACTAAGATTAGACAAGATGAATAAAAATGATGAGGATACATTAGCTATAATTGCTGGAAGCAAAGATATTGATATCTATCCTTCAGGAGAAGAAGGAATAGCCCAAATTAAAGCATTGTTAGGTTTGCAAACCCTAATAACAAATGTCAATCTTCCTAATGTGGGGCAAATTGAAAATCTACCTTTAGGACATATTGTTGAAACAAATGCTAGGTTTACTCTAAATAAAGTCCAGCCTTTGATAAGTGGAAAAATGGATAAAGATGTGGTTAGACTAACAATGCCACATATATGTAATCATCAAAGTCTAATAAAAGCATTTAGAACAAGGAATTTAAATTTTGGATTAGAAGCATTGATAAATGATCCTTTGCTTATAGATTTGTCAAAAGATGAGGTTAAGAGCATGTTTTATGAAATAAAAAAACATATGGGCAGTTATTTGGATTTTTATCATGAGTAATGTGATTGATTGGATTTGTCAAGGGGATGTTTTTATTCATTACTTAGTAAAAAGAGACCTGTTAGATTATCAAGAATCAGATTTATCAAACTTGAGGGATAAAATTCTATATCAAGGATATGGGCTAATCTTGAAAGAGTTGCAAGATAAAAAAACATTTATGTGGGGGAATGGAATTTATTCGCCAAAATATATCTCAACGCATTACACATTATTAGAGTTGTGTCAGTTAGGCGCGAATCTAAAAGAACATAATTATATTGAAGCAGTTAAGTTATTAATTGATAATATGTGGTTTAAATTAGGCAAAGTAAATGCTTATCGCCATCAAGATATCTGCGTTGTAGCTATGATGGTTAGGTTTGCTTGTTATGTGGGCTTAAATGATATCCGTATCAATGAAATGATTGATTACATTTTATCTAATCAGATGATAGATGGAGGGTACAATTGTGCCTACGAGAGAAAACCGGCTCCAAAACAATCATCTTTACATACTACTGTGAACGTATTAGAAGCCTTCTCCACATACATAAAAATGGGATATATCTATCGCAGCAAAGAAATAGAGTTAAAAGCATCGGAAGGGATTGAGTATATTCTTTCAAAAAGACTATTTCGTTCGGTTAGAACTGGAGAAGTTATTCATAAATCCATGCTTGAGTTCACATTTCCTTATAATTGGAGATATGATATCTTAAGAGCATTAGAAGTGATGTGTGAACTTAAACATGAATATGATGAAAGAATGAAAGATGCAATAGATACAATCATTGATAGACTAGATGAGTTTGGAAGGATTAAGGCTGATGGAAAATCTCCAGGACCTATTAATATTAGATATACTAAGAAGAATCAATTATGTCCCTATAATACCTATAGAGTCTTGAAGGTTTTAAAGTATTATAGTGAAGATTTATATTTAAAATATGTTGAAAAAGTTATGTAGTTTGGATAACTTTAAGATTTAAGCACTAGAGTAAGGCGGTACAAAAGCTTTCGAGCAAATCCCTCAACCTAGGGATTACTCATAACATTGATATAAATGTATAGTAATTATAAATAAATTATGGTATAATAAATTGATTGTTTTTATCAGAAAAGTGAGGTTAAGATATGTGGGATAGTATGAGTCAGTTTCAACAAGTGTTCTTTGTTTTGGCTTTGACTTCAACTGCGATTATGGTTATTTTAATAATCATGATGTTTATTGGTATGGATGAAGCAGACGGATTTGACGGCGATATCGATGTCGATGCAGGTATTGATATTTTCAATGATGAGCCAATAAGCGGAATTGCTGGATTAAAAATCCTTAGTATTAGAGGTGTTTTAGCTTTTTTCAGTATTGGTAGTTGGACGGTATATCTTCTATCTGATGTTTGGCCAGTTTGGGCAGCAATTCTTCTGGGGATGGTATCGGGTTCAATAGCTAGCATATTGTTAGCTTATGCTTTTAGAGCAGCTATGAAATTAGAATCAGTAGGAAATCTAGATTATCGTAGTGCAATTGGTAAGCCAGCAATGGTCTATATAAAAATTCCCAAAGAAAAAACTGGTAGAGGTAAGGTAATCATGAATCATCAAGGTCGAATGCTTGAAGTAGATGCTCTTTCAAATGAGAGTGAAGATTTGTTAAGGAATACAAAGGTGTTAGTCGAATCATTAGAAGATGACTCTACCTTAGTAGTCAAGAAAATATAATAGGAGGAGATTAAGAGTATGTTTTATTTTGCCGCTACAGGCGGGTGGGTAGGATTGATTTTCGCAATAGTTGTAATTGTTTTTATGGTTCTTGCGTTTATCGTATCGAGAATTAAGAAGTGTCCTTCGGACAAAATTATGGTAATTTATGGTAAAGTAGGTCAGAACTTGGATGGGACAAGTAGATCAGCTACTTGTATTCATGGGGGAGCTAAATTTATTTATCCATTTATCCAAGCCTATGAGTATTTGGACTTAACTCCACTATCAATTAGTGTTGATTTGACTAAAGCTCTTTCAAGACAGAATATCAGAATAGATGTTCCTTCAAGATTTACTGTAGGTATCTCAACAGAGCCATATGTAATGCAAAATGCTGCTGAACGTTTATTAGGTCTTCAATTAAATGAGATTCAAGAACTTGCTAAAGATATTATTTTTGGTCAGTTACGTTTGGTTATTGCGACTATGGATATTGAAGAAATCAATACAAACAGAGATAAATTCTTAGAGGCTGTCAGTGACAATGTCGAAACTGAACTTAAAAAAATCGGTTTACGACTAATAAATGTTAATGTTACTGATATCAATGACGAATCGGGATACATTGAAGCATTGGGTAAAGAGGCAGCAGCAAAAGCTATTAATGATGCTAAAAAGAGTGTTGCTGAAAAGAATAGAGATGGATCTATTGGGGAAGCCGAAGCTTTGAGAGACCAAAGAATTCGAGTAGCAACTGCAGATGCTTTAGCAATTGAAGGGGAAAATAATTCCTTGGGAGACATCTCTAAATCAAATGCAACTCGTCGCGAGATTGAAGCAGAAGCTCTAAGAAGAGCTACAGCTGCTGAAAAGATTGCACAAGCAAAAGCACTTGAAGAATCTTATACTGCTGAAAAAGAAGCAGAACTTGCAAGAGCAAGTAGAGAAAAGGCATCTTTAGAAGCAGATATCATTGTTAAATCTGAAATAGATAAACTGAAAAAAGTGATTGAAGCAGAAGCTATTGCTGAAGAAACTAGAAGAAAAGCTAGAGGGGAAGCAGATGCGATATTTGCTAAAATGGAAGCTGAAGGAAAAGGTCTTTTTGAGGTTTTGAGCAAACAAGCTGAAGGTTTCACTTCTTTGGTTAAAGCAGCTAACAATAATCCGGATGCAGCAATCAAGTTGTTAATTGCAGATAAATTGGAAACTTTAGTAGGTATCCAAGTAGAGGCGATTAAAAATCTTAAGTTTGATAAGATTACAGTTTGGGATAGTGGAAATACAAAAGATGGATCAACTCAAACAGCTAACTTTGCATCTAATTTAATGAAATCAATCCCACCGATGAAAGATTTATTTTCTATGGCAGGAATGGAACTTCCTGAATATTTAGGAAAAGAGATTCAAGAAAAACAAACAGAGGAAAAATCAGAGTTAAAGAAAGAACCAGAAAAGAAAGAAAGCAAAAAAGCTTAAATTAATTTTTAAATAAAGAATCCGAGTCGAAACAATGACTTCGGATTTTTTTTAAATATCTATTGACAAACGTTATCAAAAATGATAACATTATCAATATAGATAATATAAAACGAGATTAAGGGAGGGATAAATTGAAAAAGGATATAATAAGCGCGTTAATGCATCCCATAAGAATTAGAATAATCCAAGAGTTGGGAATAAAAGGAGATGCAACTACTAAAGAACTACAAGCCGCTTGTGGAGATTATGGTCAAGCTACCATATATAGGCATCTTAAAGAAATGTTGGAATACGAATTGATTAAAGTAGTCAATGAGAACAATATCAATGGAATAATTGAGAAAGTATACGGATTAAATGAAGATTTAGGTTCATTAATCTTGGGCAATCCAGAAGAACTAAAAAAAGATGATTACTTAATATTATTCACACAGTATATTATGTCTATTATGAGTGATTTTTCAGCTTATTTCGAACAAGATAATGCACTACAAGAAGTTACTGAGAATATAGGATTTACAAGTAGTTCAATATTTCTAAGTGATGAAGAACTAAAGGAAATGATGTTAGAAATGGCTGAATCGATGATGAAAAGAATTATCAACGAACCAAAAGAAGGAAGAAAACTTAGAAAAATTTCAAGCATTACAACTACAGTTTTAAATAAAGATAAAGAGTAATAATATGAAAAGAAAAGAGGGATGGATATGTTTGATGATAATTTAGTTTATTTTTTACCAATCATTGTTTTACAACTTGGCTTGCAAATTTTTGCATTAGTAAATTTATCAAAACGTAACAAAGTCAAGTTCAACAACAAAAAAATATGGGTCGCTATAATTATATTTGGCAGTTTGTTTGGACCGATAATTTATTTTTTGTACAGAGGAGAAGATGATGACTACAGCAGTGAAGATTAGTGGCTTAGTAAAGAATTATCAAGGGTTATTGGCTGTCAATAATCTAGATTTGTCTGTTCCAGAAGGTTCAATTTATGGTTTTTTAGGACCAAACGGAGCAGGGAAAACAACAACTTTAAAAATGATCATCGGTATGGTTGAACCCACTGCCGGGGAAATTCTAGTTATGGGGAAGAAAGTTGAATTTGGTAAGAGTGAAAATCGTGAAGTCATCGGCTATTTACCTGATGTGCCAGGCTTTTATGATTGGATGACTCCTAAAGAATTTCTACATTTTTCTGGTGGTTTATATGATATACCAAAAGAAGTTCTTAAAGAACGGACTAAAGAGTTATTAAAACTGGTTAATCTTACAAAATCACAAAATAGAAAAATAGGAAACTTTTCAAGAGGGATGAAGCAAAGACTAGGAATTGCACAAGCACTAATCAATAACCCCAAAGTTGTTCTATTAGATGAACCAGTATCTGCCTTAGATCCTATCGGACGAAAAGAAGTTATGGATATTATTGCTTCTTTAGCTGGGAAAGTTACGGTGTTCTTTTCAACTCATATTTTAGCTGATGTTGAGCGTATATGTGACAGAATCATTATTATCAACGAAGGAAAGAAACTACTTGAAGATTCAATTGAAAATATTAAGGAAGTTCCTGATATTAGAGAATTAGAGATTGAACTTGAGAATGAATCTGATTTAGAAAAGTTATTAAAACTAAAAGATGATTCAAAAGTAGAAGATATCATATTCGATAAAAACAAAGTTTTGATTAAAACTAAAGATATCAATAATCTAAGACATATGATAAATAAATACTTATATGAAAATAGCATTCTTGTAAAAAAAATCAATCTCAAAGAAGTATCTTTAGAAGATATCTTTATTAAGGTGGTGAATAATAATGATTAAGTTTGAGTTAATCAAAAAAGAGATAAAAGAGTATTTGAAAACTCCAAAAGGACTTATTCTATTAGTATTATTTTTATTCTTTGCATTCTCTTCGCCATTACTAGCAAAGTATATCAATGAGATATTGGCTTCAGTAGCTACAGATGTTGAAATCATCTTCCCTGAACCAACGCTAAAGGATTCTTGGATGCAATATTTTAAGAATATGAATTCGATATGTATCATAGTGTATTTGATTGTAATGACTGGTACGATATCACAAGAGAAGAATAAGGGTTCAATAATCTTAGTTCTAACCAAGAAAGTTTCTCGATTCAGTTTAATTTTTAGCAAATTTTTGGTTGGATCTTTAGTTTTTACAGTATTATTCTTATTATCAACATTGGTTAATGGGTGGTATACAAACATATTGTTCGATGAGTTCAATTATAATGGTTTGATTATTTCACTTTTATTGCAATGGCTTATGGGTATCTTTTTTACAGCTTTAGCGATTTTTACAAGCGTCATTGGCAAAACGCCAACCACTTCAGCTTTACTTGGTTTTTTTGCTTTTGCTATATTGCAAATTTTCAATATTTCATCAGAGCTTGCTTTATATAACCCCTCAGGTGCATCAGCAATAGTTAACAGCATTCTAGCTAATACGGTTGATAACTCTAAACTTTGGATTCCAATTATATCGTCGATTTTATTTACTGTATTTTTATTAGCTGGAAGCCAAATTATATTTAAAAGACAAGAATTATAGATTATTCTTCTAATTGATTAGAATCATTTCATATAAATGTATTTTTTTCTTATCTCATATTGTTTATAGGATGAAATAGCATTATAATTGATTAGAGGGACATGTTATGAAAATTAAAGATAAGATTTTTAAAGCCAGAAGCAAATTAAGCATTAAAACCTATAAAAGACCACAACTTTTTGTGATTGTTATGATGGTTTTGTTAAACATTTTCATATTGATAATCTCAGCTTTTCTAGCATTAGTTATCGATGATAGTTTCAATAACTTCTTCGATGCTTTTGCTAATGGAAGTTTAAAGTGGATGTTAACCCCAAATGCAATTCTATTAATAGAAAATCCGAATACATTATTGTTAGCAGTATTTGTATTGGTAATTGGTATGGTGCTTTTTACTGGCACCATAATTGCTTTAACTACTAATGCAATAAAGGATTATTTTAATAAAAAACAATCAGGTTCTGGTAGATTGATTTTAGATAATCAAATAGTTGTTTTAAACTGGAATAATAAGGTTCCTGAGTTTGTCGCAGACCTTATCCATCTTGATTTTGTCGATATTTCTTTAGTAATTTTAGCTGATGTAGATAAAGATGAAGCTGAGAAAATGATTAAAAATTCGATAAGGAAAACAGTACAAAAAAAGGATTTGAAAAATTTAAATCTTCTTGTCAAAAAAGGCAGTCCATTGATTAAGTCTGATCTATATGATATTTCAATCGAGAAATGTCGATCAATTCTCATCATGAACTCAGATCAGGTATCTATTGATGAATCGTTATCTAAGGGAGATTTGAATATTATCAAAGTCATATTGAACCTTGGTGATATTAAATTCCAAAACAATCCACCGATTGTTGCAGAAATTAAAAACATAGAAACCAAAGATAAGGTTTTGATGGCTGCTGAAGTAGTCAAATCACTAAAAGGCAATAATATCATTCCGGTTTGTTATGATCGTAAATTAGGACATGTTATTGCACAAACAATTATTAATCCTTTGATTAAAGATGTCTATTTAACAATGTTTTCTTTCGAAGGTTCTGAAGTTTATGTAATGAGAAATATTGATTTTGATGAAGCTTTGATGGAATATTCTCATGTTATCCCTTTAGCTAAGACAGATGATGTAATCTTTGTTTTGGCTGAACAAGAAAAAGACATTTCAATTAAAGATAGTTATCGAGGAGAGATATTGACTTTAAAAACAAAAGAGTTCAATTTTCAGACGGATATGCAGGTTTATATAATTGGCAATAATAATAAGTTAGGCTTCATTAAACAGTCATTTGATGAGTATGAAAAGTTGTATGACAGTCATTTTACAGCACATTACATCAATGAGAGTGAACTTAAAGATTTTGTGCAAAAATATAATCAAAGCAGTGAGGATAGTACAATCTTGTTACTGAGTGATGAAGGTGCGGCTATAGAGAGTTTGGACGCTAATATTATTGATAATCTTATTTATCTTCAAAGTAATATCAAGAGGGATCGCAATATTATTGTTGAAGTTCTTGATCCAGTTAATGACAGGATAATTAAGGATTTTAATATAAATAACACAATTATTTCAAATAGAATAATCTCTTTACTCCTAACCAAGGTAGCTTTCTATAAAGAAACAGCGGCTTTTTATGATAATTTGTTGACTATTAAATCGGATTCTAGCAATGATGATAGTCAAAATATATATATACTTAAAGCTAATGAGATGTTAGATGAAGTATTTCCAATTAAATTCACAAGCCAAAAACAATTATTGCTATCATTTTATGAATCATTTTCAAAGAAATATATGTTGTTTGGCTACTTCAGAAACGGCAATTTAGCTTGCTTTAGCAAAGATCTTAATACAAATGATGATTTTTACATATATAACGACGATTTACTGGTATTTATCAAGATATAAAAAAAGGACACATCGAGTGTCCTTATAAGATTGTTAACAAAGCACCTTAGGAATAGGGTGCTTTTTTGGTAAGTAATCATTTTAAAGGAGTAATCGTTTAAATTACTATTGTTCTATTAATCAATCGACTCCAGGCGTTTTGATGTTTAAAAACGACATCTTTTCCTCTTTGTTTGCTCTAATTGACATGAGAGTGAAAGGTTTGCATAGAACAATATCGTCTTTTTTTACTTGATAGGTTTCATTGCCTATGGTTATTTCGCCGCTACCTTCTAGAATAATAAAAGTTACATCGACAGTTGCTTCGTGAGGCGGTATTGATTCAAAGCTATCTAACATTATGTTTCTAATTGTAATATGCTTGTGACTGACTACGGTTTTTGCTAGAAACCCCCTTTTATTGATAAAAGGTTTAAGTTCAGAGAGATTATAGTGGTTCATTTTCAATTTCCTTTCTGTTAATATGTAATATTATAACAAAACATCTCAAATAGATATGTGATTTGAATCACATAAGAAATAGGAGAAATCTAGTAAATGAATTAATCAAATATTTAAAGTAGTTCTAGCAAAGCGATGTGATTATGCTTTTCTTTGGCTAAGTCTAGTTTGTTGGTTTTATATGCAACAACTTTTAGTTCATCAAATAATTTAAGAAAATCGTTTATTTTAGACAAGACATTGAATCCAAAAGTCTCACTACGATAATGCATAGGGATTATTATTTTAGGATTTAAGGTCTTGCATATCTGCTTAGCAATTAATGGGCCGATGGTATAATGACCACCGATAGGTATCATGATGGCATCTAGATTTTTCAGTCTTTCAATTTGATTATCATCGAGCATAGTTCCCAAATCTCCTAGATGAACAATTTTGATATGTTTGTTTTCAATTACAGTAATCAGGTTCTTTCCTCTTTTTGTTCCATGCTCATTATCATGGTAAGACTCAATAAAAGATATATTTAACCCCTTAGGAAGTGGTTTATCGATTATCTTTACAGCTTTTCTGTAATTGTGATCAGCATGTTCATGCGAGCACAGTACAAGATTAGCGGATACATCGAGTTTATCTATTCCGGGAATCATTTCAGGATTAAAGGGGTCAAGACAAATAGAAAAATCCTCAATTGAGATTTTGAAACAAGAGTGACCATACCATTCTATTATCATAACTATTCCTCCTAATTATTAATTATTATACTAAGAAACATAAAAGAAAAAAAGGACATATCAGTTAAAATCATTGTCCTTTTTTAGTTTAATATGTATTATTCAAGATTTCTTGAACTTCATCTATTTCGTTGTCTTCATTTGAATCAATGGAGAGATTTTCATCAACGATAGGATTTAAAGTATTATTGTTTATTTCATTGTTGTAATTATCAACTATAGCTATTGTTGATACATGGTGTTCTTCTACAAGATTGATAATCTTAACGCCTTGAGTTGCTCGTTTAGTTACAGATATTTGATTAATCGGTGTTCTAATTATGATGCCTTTATCAGAAACAACCAAAACATCTTCGTTTCCAACAACGGCTATAAGTTTTGCTAAAGCGCCATTTTTTTCAGTCACATGGATTGTTTTTACACCTTTTCCACCGCGTGATTGCAAACGGTATTCATCGACGTCTGTTCTTTTACCATAACCGTTTTTAGTAATGGCTAGAATTTGATTTCTTTCTTCAGTGACTGTACATACTCCCACAACTTCTTCGTCAACTGCTAAATCAATTCCTTTAACACCAGCTGCTGTTCTACCCATATTTCTTACATCTGTTTCATGAAAACGAATAGCTTTTCCATTAGATGCTCCGATAATAATCTCCCTTAAGCCATCAGTTAGCTTAACAGAGTGTAAGCAATCATCTTCCCTTAAAGAAATAGCTCTAATCCCATTAACTCTAATGTTTTGGAAATCTTTGACAAAAGTCCTTTTGACAACACCTTTTCTAGTTGTAAAGAAGAGGTACCCTGATTCAAAATCCTTTAATGGCATGACGGTTGCTAATTCTTCATTTTCATTTAAATCGAGCAAATTTACAATTGGAAGCCCTTTTGAATTACGTCCATAATTTGGGATTCGATAACCTTTGATTTTATATACTCTTCCTTCAGTGGTAAAGAACAAGAGATAATCATGAGTTTTTGTGAAGATGATTGAATCAATAACATCATCTTCATTGAGATTCATTCCCGTTTTACCTCTACCGCCTCTATTTTGTGCACGGTAGACATCTAAATTCATTCTTTTTACATAACCATTGGTTGTAATTGCAATAATCACATCTTCAATTGGGATTAAATCCTCATCTTCAATGTCATAATCCCCCAACAAATCGATGTCAGTACGACGATTGTCGCCATATTTATCCATGATTTCTTTTGCTTCATCAATTAGGATTTGATCTTGTTTGGTTTTGTCAATTAAAGTTTCTTGAAGGTCTGCTATTGTGTTTTCTAGCATGATAGTTTCTTCATTTATTTTTTCTCTTTCAAGACCAGAAAGACGTCTCAGTTGCATCTGTAATATTGCTTTAGTTTGGATATCTGAAAGAGAGAATGTGTTGATTAGTTGTTCTTCAGTATCATCATAGGATTCTCTGATTATTTTGATTACTTGATCAATATTATCTAAAGCAATGATAAAACCTTCTAGGAGATGAAGCCTTTGTTTGGCTTTGTCTAAATCGAAATTAGTTTTTCTGATTAGAACTTCAACTTGGTGATTATAGTAATATCTAATCATGTCTACTAGATTCAGTACAACTGGCTTATCATCTACTAAGGCTAACATATTTGCTCCAAAAGTAGATTGTAATTGAGAATTTTTGTATAAGTTGTTTAGAACTACCTCTGCATTTGCATCTCTTTTAAGTTCGATGACAATTCTCATTCCTTTGCGACTTGATTCGTCTCTTAAATCGGTAATTCCCTCAACTTTTTGTTCCTTAGCTAATTCAGCTATTCTATCAATCAATGTTGATTTATTTACTTGATAAGGAATCTCAGTAACTATGATATGCTTCTTGCCGTTTGGTAATTCCTTAATCTCTGTTTTTGCCTTTATTCTGATTGAACCTTTGCCTGTTTTATAAGCAGAAAGAATACCTGATTGTCCTAGAATAACGCCTCCTGTAGGGAAATCCGGACCCTTGATATACTCCATCATCTCATCCACATCAATCTCTTTATTTTGAACATAGGCGATATATCCATTAATAACTTCATTTAAGTTGTGAGGAGGAATATTTGTTGCCATCGCAACTGCGATACCATTCGAACCATTGATGAGTAGATTAGGGATTCTTGTTGGTAATACTTTCGGTTCTCTTTCAGAGCCGTCATAATTGTCGACAAAATCAACAGTGTCTTTTTTTAAGTCTCTTAAAATTTCTGTTGTAATTTTTTCCATTTTAGCTTCAGTGTAACGCATTGCAGCTGGTGGATCTCCATCAATTGAACCAAAGTTTCCATGTCCATTAACTAAAGGATATCTTATTGAAAAATCTTGAGCCATTCTTACTAGCGCGTCATAGATTGATGAATCACCATGAGGATGGTATTTACCCATAACATCTCCGACAATTCTTGCGGATTTCTTGTATGATTTGTCGGGATAGACACCTAGTTCATCCATTCCATAAAGAATCCTTCTATGTACAGGTTTCAATCCATCCCTAACATCTGGCAAAGCTCTAGCGACAATTACACTCATCGCGTAAGACAAGAAGGAGTTTTTCATTTCACTGGATAGATTTATGTCTAGTATTTTATCTGTAGTTGGTATTTGATCATTTTGATTTGATTTAATATCTTCCATTTCTCTCTCCTTCTATATATCTAAATTTTTGACATATTCAGCATTTTCTTGGATAAATACTTTTCTACTTTCGGTGTCATCACCCATAAGCATAGTAAAAACTCTATCAGCATCTATTGCGTCATCTAAAGTTACAAGTAATAATGTCCTAGTTGCAGGATCCATTGTTGTTTCCCATAATTGTTCGGGATTCATTTCTCCTAGACCTTTATATCTTTGGATAGTAGGCTTAGAATTTATATTGCTAAGTATTGCTTCAAGTTCTCTTTCTTGGTAAGCATATTGAATGCTTTTTCCAGATTGAATTTTGTATAGAGGAGGTTGAGCTATGTATACTGATCCATGTTCTATCAAAGGTTTTAAGTATCTAAAAAGGAATGTCAGTAATAGCGTTCTGATATGTGCTCCATCTACATCAGCATCGGTCATAATGATTATTTTTTTATATCTGAGGTTTTCTATATTAAACTCATCGCCGATTCCAGTTCCAAATGCTTGAATCATCGAGAGGATTTCTTTGTTTTGTAAAGCTTTGTCTAAACGGGCTTTTTCAACATTCAATACCTTTCCTCTTAAAGGCAAAATAGCTTGAAACTCTGAATCTCTGCCTTGTTTAGCAGAACCTCCAGCAGAATCTCCCTCAACTATATATATCTCAGATCTTGTAGAGTCTTTTGTTCGGCAATCTGCTAGTTTTGATGCAAAACCAAGGTTATCAAGTGGTGATTTTCTTCTAGTGGCTTCTCTAGCTTTTTTTGCTGCTATTCGTGCTCTTTGCGCCATCAACGCTTTTTCAATGATAGTCTTAGCTGCACTTGGGTTTTCTAATAAAAATCTCTCTAAGCCCTCAGACATGATGATAGAAACGGCTTTTCTAGCATCACTAGAACCTAATTTTGATTTTGTTTGACCTTCAAATTGTGGGTCAGGATGTTTGACTGAAATGATTGCTTCTAAGCCTTCACGAGTATCTTCTCCTGCCAAAGATTCATCTTTTTTAAAGAGGTTATTATTACGGCCATAGTTGTTTAGGATTCTTGTGAGGGTTGTTTTGAAGCCTTCTACATGAGTTCCACCTTCAGGATTAGTAATGTTATTTGTGAATGGATAGATGTTTTCAGCATAACCATTGTTATATTGCATAGCAATTTCAACAATTATAAAGTCCTGTTCACCTTCAAAATAAGCCACTTGAGGGTGGGTTGTATCTTTTCCAGCATTCAAAAATTCAACATATTCTTTAACTCCACCTTCATAAAGATAGTCTTTTTGAATAAGTTTTAGTTCATTTCTTTGATCAGAAATTGAGAATTGGATACCTTTATTGAGAAAGGCCAATTGTTGGATTCTATTTCTGAGAATTTCGAACTCATAAACTTGACTTTCAACAAAAATGTTAGGGTCAGCTAAGAAAGTTACTATTGTTCCGGTTCTGTCTGTATCCCCGATACAAGTTAGTTCTTTCCTTAAAAAACCGTGATCAAATTCAATTACGTATTTTTTTGCATCTTTATGGATTTCGACAACCATAAATTCGCTAAGTGCGTTAACAACTGAAGCTCCTACGCCATGCAATCCACCAGAAACTTTATATGAATTGTGATCGAACTTTCCTCCAGCATGTAGAGTGGTGTATACTGTTTCAACCGAAGGTCTTCCAGTTTTTGGGTGAGTATCAACAGGAATTCCTCTACCATTATCTGTTACTCTGATAATATTTCCTGGAAGAATTTCGACTTGAATTTTATCGCAAAAGCCAGCTAGTGCCTCATCAACGGCATTATCGACTATTTCCCAAACCAGATGATGCAATCCTCTAGGACCAGTTGTACCTATATACATTCCAGGGCGTTTTTTTACTGCTTCAAGTCCTTCGAGGATTTGAATGTTACTAGAATCATACTTGTTGTCCATTAGTTTTGTCCTCCTTAACAAAATGATTACTGACATTAAAAATCTTTGAGTTTTTAAGAAAAGCACTATTGATTTCTTTAATGTTTGTTGTGGTTATTATTGTTTGAATTTTCACTGAATCAAGGTATTTTATAAGTTGATTCTGTCTTAAATAATCAAGTTCTGAGAAAACGTCATCAAGAAGAAGAATAGGCATAATCTGCTTTTGTTCGTAAATGATGTTAGCTATTGATAGTAGTAGTGAAAGGATTATGATTCTTTGCTCGCCTTGAGAAGCATAATCTTTCGCATAGATATCATCGATAAGAAAATCATAGTCATCGCGATGCGGACCGATACCAGTCGTTTTAAATAATAAATCCTTTTCATATCTTTTCTTAAAATTATTCAAGAAATCATCTTCTAAGGTTGGTTTATACTCAAGAAGAATTTTTTTGTTGTTAGCAGATAAGTAGTGATACATCTTAACTATTTCCTTGTTAATCCTTGAGATAAAATCTTTTCTCATCTTAAAGATAATCTCTGAGCTTGAGGCTATTTGTTCTGTGTAGATATCTAATAAAGTATAATCTTTAACTCTCTTTTCAGAAACCATTTTTAACAATTCGTTTCTTTGTTTTAGAATATTCTTGTATTGAGTTAATTCGAGTAGATAATTTCGATCCATCTGCCCAATAATCATGTCGAGAAGAAATCTTCGATTTTTTGGCGGACCTTTTAGAAGGTCCATATCTTCAGGCAAAAAGGCCAATATTTTGACTTGGCCGAGAAAATCACTCAGTTTATCAATTTCTTTATTATTGACGATAATTTTTTTACCTATTTTTGTGATAATAATTTTAGGTTCAAAAAGTAATCTATCAATTATTTTTGCTTGTATTCTTGCAAAATCTTTCTCAAACCTAATCACTGAATTATCAGTTGTTTTATAAGATTTAGCTAGAGTCAAAAAATAAATTGCTTCTAGTAAATTGGTTTTACCACTGCCGTTATTACCTACCAAAAAATTTATTCCTTTACCAAAAACAATGTCTTGCTTTTTATAGCCTCGATAATCTGTCAGCGAAAGATGAGATATAATCATTTCTTGCTAATCCGAAAAGACTGTTGATCGATACTTAAAATATCTCCTGGATAAAGTTTTTTCCCTCTTCTATTTTCAAGGTTTTTATTTAGATAAACAGTTGAATTGTCTAAAAAATGTTTTACTTCGCCACCAGAGGATACGATGTTTGCAAATTTAAGAAATTGTCCTAAAGTTATATATTCAGTTGTAATTGCCACATCTTTCATAAGGTTCTCCGTTATTATTATATATATAATATATTATATAATATAAAGGGTTTTTTTTCAATCAATATCTTTGTTTTATAACAAGATAAAAGGCGCATTTTTAAGCGCCTTTTAGGTTGTTGAGTTTTTCTAGAAAATCCACCATGGAATATAACCAATGCTGTTTTAAATTAATGGTATCCAAGATGATTTGGAAGCGATTCTTATCAATCGAAAATCTAAAGTCCTTACTGACATCTAAACTTGTTTCAAAGAGTTTTTTTGCCACAAAACTAGAAGTCATTTCTTCAGATAGAGTTAAGGTTATATGTGCTTTGTTCTCCTTGATTTTTTCGATATCAATTTCTTTAGCGAAATTTTCAAAAAGTTTTTCATAGATGTATATCTCTAATTCAATATTATAGTCACCGAATCGATCTTTTATCTCATCTAGAAGAGATAAGACATCTGCGATTGACTTGACTGCATGTATTTTTTTGTGCATTTCTATTTTGATGTAATCATCTTGAATATAATCTTTTTCGATGAACTTTGAAACATTTGCTTTAATTCGATTAGATTTTTCAGGTTTTTGATTTATGCCTTGAGCTTTAGTAACTTCTTCTTGAAGAATTCTCATATACATATCTATACCTACTGAATCAATAAATCCGCTTTGCTCTTGCCCTAAGACGTCACCGGCACCTCTTATCGCTAAATCTCTTAAAGCAATCTTGAAGCCACTACCAAGTTCTGTAAATTCTTTGATAACTTGAAGTCTCTTGTGAGCTTCTTCAGTAAGACGTTTACTCTTTTTATACATCAAATAGGCATATGCTATTCGGTTTGATCGGCCGACTCTACCTCTGATTTGATAGAGTTGAGATAATCCAAGCATATCTGAGTCGTGAATTATCAGAGTATTTGCATTAGGTATATCAATACCTGTTTCGATGATTGTAGTTGAGATAAGACAATCAATCTCTTTTTCTATAAAATTATCAATGACCCTTTCTAACTCGCTTTTTCTCATCTTACCATGAGCGATATCAATTCTTGCTTCAGGAACTAACTTCTTAAGCCTATCAGCAATAAAATCAATATTGTCTACTCGGTTATATAAGTAAAAAATTTGCCCATTTCTGGCTAATTCCCTCTCTATTGCATCTCTTAAAATAATGTCGTTTCTTTCTAGAACATAGGTTTGAATTGGATAACGATTTTCAGGAGCGCTTTCCAGAAGAGACATATTCTTTACTCCCATGATAGCCATGTTAAGAGTTCTTGGTATAGGAGTAGCTGAAAGAGATAATACATCGATGCTTACTTTATACTCTTTAATCTTTTCTTTGTGCATTACACCAAAACGCTGTTCTTCATCAATAATCAATAATCCGAGATCTTTGAACTTAATATCATTACTTAACACTCTATGTGTGCCTATCAAAATATCAACTGAACCAATAATCAATTCTTTGAGAATTTCTTTTTGTTTAGCTTTGGTTACAAATCTGTTTAATAAAGCAACATTGACGCCAAACTCGGACATTCTGTTTTTGAATGTCTCATAATGTTGTTTTGAAAGAACGGTAGTAGGAGCTAGATAAGCTACTTGTTTATTGTTTAAAACAGCTTTGAATGCCGCTCTCATCGCTACTTCAGTTTTACCAAAGCCAACATCACCACATAATAATCGATCCATAGGCACAGATTTTCTCATGTCTTGAAAGACATCTTCAATCGCCTTTAACTGATCTAAAGTTTCGATATATTCAAAGTTTTCAGCAAACTCTCTTTCTAATTTAGGAAAGTCTTGATATGAAAAGCCATTGGCCTTCTCTCTTTCTGAGTACAATTTGATTAATTTATCAGCAATCTCTTGAACCTGATTTCTAACTCTATCTTTGGTTTTGTTCCAATCACTACCACCAAGCTTTGATAGTTTGGGTTTATATCCTTCACTGCCAGAATACTTGTGAATTTGATCGATACCATCAAGAGTAATATATAACTTATCCCCGCCTTTGTATTCAATATGGATATAATCGTTTTGAACATTGCCAAACTGCATAGTTTTTATTTCTAAAAATTTTCCTATTCCATAATCATAGTGAACTACATAATCACCAGGAGAAAGGTCATTGATGCTTGACAATCTTTCTGAGCGCTTATATACAGAGACGTACTCACCTCTCTTCCTTGAAATATTCTTTCTTGTTAAGGCTTCTTCAGTAATCAGTTTGCATGAAAACGTTCTTGAAACAAAATCAAAAACCTGATTAGATATGATTAGATTGATTCGATCTTTAATTATTGATTTTTCGTTTGCATACTCAAGATTTAGATTATTAAGCTTTTTTGCAAATTCATTAAGATTATTTTGGTTCTCAAAAGCGATAATTTGGGTAATTTTAGTATTTAACCTTTCGATTTCTTTAAACAAATAGGTATAGTTATCATTGAAGGTTATAACTTCTTCGCCAAATATCGAATATGAGTTTTTGAATTGGCTTTTATATGAATAATCTAAATAATCAACCTTTATTCCTGGTTTAATGATGAGCTCATTGAAATCATATAGTATTGTAAATCCCATTTTAGGGTAATCATTAGAAGACATATACCATTCCTTGATCTCTTCAATCAAGATTTCATTTTGCTCGATTAGACGATGATAATCCAAACAAAATATTTTTGAATTCTTAGCTAAATCACTAATTGTATAATGGTTTTTTGTTAAAAAAGGTATATACTTGCTTAATCTTTCAAGTTCTTCGTGATTATCTAGTTTTTCCAAATCGTCGTTTATCATATCTAAGCTCTCTTTTGAAAATTCAGTATTTTCAATTTTAGATTTGATAATTGCTTCTAGATGATTATATTCAATTTCATCATAGAAGAAATCTACGATTGGCATCAAAGTAAAATTATCCGTTTTTTCAATTGATCTTTGCGTCTCAATATCAAATACTTTTATTGTTTCTAACTCATCACCAAAGAAATCCAATCGATAAGGATTCAATGTGTTGATTGGATATATATCAACTATTCCTCCTCTTACAGAAAAATCTCCAATCTTTTCAACTGTATATTCTTGAACATATCCGTAATGCATCAAAGTTTTTTTAAGTGTTTCTAGGTCATATGTTTTACTAACTGTAAGATTAATTAAGGATTTCTCCCATTTTTCAGGAGAAAGTTGAGGTTTTAACATACCGTATAGATTAGAGACAATAATCATTTTTTGATTGTTGATAATTTTATTTATGGTGTTGATTCTTTCTAATCGAAATTCAATTGAACTAACTAATAATTCGTTAGTTAGAAATTCATCTTGCGGATAGAAACTTATCTCTTCGGGTTTTAAAGTTCTGCTTAATTTATCATAAAGAATCTGAGCTTTGTAGAGGTTTGGAGTGACAACGAAAATAGTGTCTTTGCCGTAATAATACATATCTAAAAGCACTAATAAGGAATTGTCCTCATTAGTGTTGTTAATATAAATCTCCTGATTAGTGAAGAATTTTTTTTCAATTGTTCTTAATAACTCGTGTTCTCTCAAATGCTTGATGATATTTTTCATTTTTCCTCCAACACCTTTTAGCGAGTTATCAACTCGCTAGGGCTATATATGGTTTTGATGTTACTTTTTACTTTGGATTTTATAAGCTGACTTTAGTATTAATGAAAGTGGCATAACCTTTAAAAGAATATATAGTATTTTCATTGAGAAACCAGGGATAACCAAGGCTTTTTTTCTTTTTATCCCCTTGATGATTTCATTAACACATTTGTCAACTTTTTGACCTTTCATTTTTTGGGTGGCATTTGCAACCTTTCCAAATTCTGTTTTTACAGGGCCTGGACAAACGGTCATTACATTAATGGGTATCCCCTTCTTTTTCAACTCATATCTTAGTGCAGTGGAGTATGAATATACATAAGCTTTTGTTGCAGCATAACTAGCGAGTAGAGGTGTTGGGAGAAACGCGGCTAAACTACTGATGTTAATCAATTGTCCGTTTTTTATTTTCTTAATTGCATAAGCGCTTAAATAGTGTAGAGATTTAATGTTTAGGTCAATCATAGATAATTCTCTATCTGTTGAAACCTCAAAAGAGTTACCTACTATTCCAAATCCTGCATTGTTGATAAATAAATCGATTTCATATTGATCAAGTTTACTTGTTAGATCTTCCAAGTCAATCTGTTTCTCTAAGTCATAGGTATAAACTTCAATAGAAATCTGATACTGTTCGAGTTGTTTTTTAATTTCTTCAAGACGGGTAGTACGCCTTGCAATCAAGACTAAATCATATTTGTTTTTTGCTAATTGTCTGGCTAATTCTTCGCCTATTCCTGATGAAGCACCGGTAATCACTGCTAACATTACTACCTCCTTGTTTATCTTAGTAAATTATATCATATTTTGATGGATTTGCTCTAATAAAAAAGAGAATTTGTTCTTGCTTTAAGGATAGATATTGACAACGCTTTCATATTTAAGTATAATCTTAGTGAAATTGAATCGATACAGAGGAGCAAGATACTGGTATTAAGTCTTAGATTTTTGTAGTGGACGGACAAGGACTTAAGAAGGAGTGTTTTGCCGAAAGGGTTGATTAGTCTGTAAATCAAAACCTTGGTATTTAAACATACAGGATAAATACTGCCATTTAAATGGAGAGCTGTTATATTTTTGCAAAAAAATATAATGGCTTTTTTAAATTATTTTAGGAGCTAGCTATACAAAAATCAAGTAAAAATGATAAATAATTAAAATTATGATATTTGAACATACTTAAAAAAGGATTAAGAACCCTAAATTTCATATAATGGGTGATTAATTATAAGAGATCATTATAGAAATTATCAGTTTTAAGAATTTTGTAAATAGAATGAACCATGTTTTTAGCTATAGCGAAAATAACGGTTGAATGATGTTTGTTTTCTTTACTCATCATCTTAAGATATTTGCGTCTAAAATTTATTATCCTTGGTCTTTGGATTCACACAAGCAACCCTAGCGGCGCTATAAATGGCGGTACGTAAATACTTACTACCACGTTTAGAAATTCGAGTACGCTTACGTTTGTATTTTCCAGACTCATGGACGATGGGTTCAATACCGAAAAGAGATGTATATTTGTGTTTGTCAGGGAACCTACTAATATCGCCAGTTTCACCTAGAATAGTCGCGCCATTAATAGGGCCGATACCTGGGACTGATGATATCTTTGGATAAAGAGTCATATGTTGAGAAATAAGTTTCTTTAGTTCCATATTTTGACCGCTGAAATGAATAATATTAGAAACACAAAACTTAATAAGATAAGCATTTAAGTTATTTGAATTTCCTATTGAGTTTTTCGCGATATGTTTTATAAGTTTGGCTTGTTCAATACGGTTTGAACGACTACGAATTCTTTGAGCTAAAGATTCAATATGAAGACCTTTATAATCACTTGGTAAAGGGAAATCATAAAGTAGATCTAAAGTCCATTTTGAAAATGGATTAAAGTGTTTAAGAAACTCGGGGAAGAACATTTGAAGTAATCTTTTAAGTTCGCCCTTAGCTTTAGTAAGGATTTGATTATTAGAATTATAGTCTCTAGATAATTGTTTTAACTCAAGTAAATGATATAATGGTGGTGTATAGGGATGGAGCCGATTCAGGTTATGCATAAGGTGCCTACACACTGCTATAGCGTCAATTTTATCAGTCTTGGTCATGCGAGGTGACGCCGACTTACGACTGAGAGAAACTAACATGGGGTTAGTGCAATATACAGTGTAGCCTTTGGATATCAGAAAATCTCGCAGATTATTATGATAGATACCTGTGGCCTCCATTCCTATACGAATATCGTTAACCGACTTCGTACAGGATTGAATAACTGTGTGAAGTTTTTTAAACCCCGAACGATTATTTTGGATAATAAAGTGATCATAAACGATTTCACCCAAATCATTTATGATGATGATATCGTGTTTATCCATTGCGATATCAATGCCAATGAAAATCAAAATAAAAACCTCCTCGTTTGAATTATCCAAACGTCATGAAATCACAAACAAATATAAATGTAACCTTGTAAATACACACTCAAGGTGTAACTAGCTAATTCACATTTATCATATAAGTTGGGTTGTACCCTCCCAAGCACACTCGAAGTGTAAGGAAAGAATGACACACTCCACAACGTTTGTAACTTCATTATAGGAGATTAAATAAATTATTTAAATACATTTTAAGAACAAAAAAAGAAAGGAGAAGTATAGTTAAATTAACTTAATTTAATTATACAAGGTTAATATGAAGAGTTTTACTATTGAAGAGATTAGTTTAGGAGATAATGCCAAAACAAGCAAAAGATTTGAAGAGGCGGATGTTTTGGACTTTGCAAGGATTTCAACGGATAATAATCCAGCACATATAGATAATGATTATGCATCAAAGACGATTTTTAAACAACAAATCGTTCATGGAATGTTGGTTTCTTCGTTGTTTAGTGCTATTTTCGGGACGCAACTACCAGGACTTGGAACAATATATACCAAACAATCATTGAAGTTTACAAAACCGGTATATTTTGGAGATGAGATTACAGCAGAGGTGATAGTCAAAGATATCAACAAGGAAAGAAATCGAGTTGTTTTTGATTGCAAAGCATATAATCAATTAGGGGATATTGTTATTATTGGTGAAGCAGAACTGATGCCGCCTAGGAAGGAATAGATTATGAAAGGATTTATTGATGAAAGTAAGTTTGTTGAGCTTTTAAAGGATGGAATGAGCATATCTGTTGGTGGTTTTTTGACTAACGGTACTCCAGAAAAACTCATTGATTTAGTTGTTAAAAGCAAGGTTAAAGATTTAACGATAATTTGCAATGATGCTGGATATGAAGATAAAGGTGTCGGTAAATTAATAGTTAATAAACAAGTAAAGAAGCTAATAGCATCACATATTGGGACTAATCCTCAGGCTGGGAGTTTGATGCAGTCAGATGATTTAGATGTTGAGTTGGTTCCACAAGGAACATTAGCAGAAAGAATTAGAGCTTTCGGTGCTGGGTTAGGAGGTATTTTAACTCCTACTGGTGTTGATACAATAGTAGAGATTGATAAAGTGAAAATAGAAGTTCAAGGAAAGACATTTTTATTGGAAGAAGCTTTGGGGGCTGATATGGCTTTAATAGGCGGAGCTGTGTGTGATAGATTTGGCAACTTGAAGTATTCGCAAACAATGAGGAATTTTAACCCTGTTATGGCAACTGCTGCCTCGATAGTTGTAGTCGAACCTTTTATGATGGTTGATGAAATTGATCCAGAGAATGTTATTACTCCAAGTCCTTTTGTAGATTATGTTTTGGTAGGTGAAAACAATGAATGATAAAGAGATAATTGCTTCAAGAATTGCTTTGGAGTTAAATGTTGGAGATTTAGTGAATCTAGGAATAGGTATTCCGACTTTAGTTGCAGATTATGTCCCGGAAGATAAACATGTTATTTTTCAAGCTGAAAATGGGATTATTGGATTAGGGCCATTAACTGATGAAGAGACAAACATTGTTAATGCTGGAGGGATGAAAGCCACTATTAAACAAGGGGGAGCTTTTATCGATACATTAACATCATTTACTTTCATTCGCGGAGGACATATTGATGTAACTGTTTTAGGAGCTTTAGAAGTTGATCAAGAGGGATCTTTAGCTTCTTGGATAATTCCCGGTAAAAAGGTTCCGGGCATGGGTGGAGCTATGGATTTAGTTACAGGAGCAAAAAGAGTAATCATCGCGATGAAGCATACTAATAAAGGCGAATCAAAGATCTTGAAGAAGTGTAATCTACCACTTACTGCCTCACATCAAGCTGACTTAATTGTCACCGATATGGCGGTCATGAGTGTTGAACAAGATGGGTTACATCTTTTAGAGGTAAATCCAGCGTATACAATCGAAGAAGTAATAAATGCTACTGAAGCAGATTTGATAGTCAAAGACGTCAAACCTATGAAAGGATTATAGAATGAAAACAATATTAAAGATGAGAATGTCCAATCAAGATGCACATTATGGTGGAAATTTAGTGGATGGAGCAAAGATATTAGCTTTATTTGGTGATGCAGCAACAGAATTATTGATTAGATTAGATGGTGATGAAGGGCTTTTTAGGGCTTATGAATCAGTTGATTTTCTAGCACCTATATATGCTGGTGATTTTGTGGAAGTTGAAGCAGAAATAGTTGAAGCAGGAAATACTTCTAGAAGAATAGAGTTCTTTTGCTATAAAGTTATCCAAGCTAGGCCAGATATTTCTCCAAGCGCTTGTGATGTTTTAGAGGAAAGAGTTTTAACAACAAAGGCGATTGGAACTTGTATAGTTCCTAAAGATTTGCAAAGATATGATGGATAAATTGATAATAACTTGTGCTATAACCGGAGCAGAAGTCACTAAAGAGCAAAATCCGGCTGTTCCCTATACAATAGACGAAATGGTTGAAGCAAGTTATCAAGCATATTTAGCTGGGGCATCAATAATACACTTGCATGCAAGAGAAGATGATGGAACCCCTTCACAAGATAAGTATAGATATCTCCAAATCTATAAAGCGATTAAAGCAAAGATTCCAGATATTATTATTCAGGTTTCTACCGGTGGAGCTTTGGGTATGTCGAGAGAAGAAAGAGCAGATGTGTTGAATATGTTACCTGAAATGGCAACATTAGATTGTGGTAGTGTTAATTTCGGAGGAGATGACGTTTTTATAAATACAGAAAATGATATCATTTATTTTGCAAGCAAAATGAATGATTTCAAGATTATGTATGAGATGGAATGCTTTGAAAAAGGCCATGTTGACCTTACAAAAAGATTGATAAAGAAACAAATAATCAAACCACATTTTCATTACAGTTTTGTTTTGGGTGTTAACGGAGGAATGACTGGTGAAGAACGAGATTTTCTTTTTCTAAAAGATTCTATCCCGCAAGGGTCAACTTTTAGCGTTGCTGGGATAGGCAGATTTGAGTTTTCACTCGCAAGATTATCGATAATTCATGGCGGGCATGTAAGAGTTGGTTTAGAGGATAATCTATATATTGAAAAGGGAAAACTTGCAAAGTCAAATAGAGAATTAGTTGAGAAAGTCTGCGAAATAGCTAAAGAATACAATCGCGAGATTGCTTCTGTAATTGAGACGAGAAAAATACTTAAAATGGAGACTTCAAGATGATGAATTTATGTAGATATGGAACTCACAGGGTAATTGAACCAATTGGTGCTTTGCCTCAATCAGCTACTAAGATTGATAATAAAATGACTTGTCATTCGAATGAAATTTTGGTTGATGTTGATACTTTAAACATCGATTCAGCTTCTTTTACTCAGATAAAAGAAGTTTGTTTTGGCGATGTTTTTCAAATGAAGAAGATGATTTTAGATATAGTAGAAAAACTAGGTAAGATGCAAAACCCTGTAACGGGAAGTGGTGGAATGTTTCTTGGAAGAGTGAATCAAGTAGGTAGTGATTTGTGTTTAGAAATCAAACCAGGAGATAAAATTGCTTCTTTGGTTTCTCTGTCACTTACCCCCCTTGAGATTGAAGAAATAATAAGTATTGATTTAAGTAAGGATCAAGTAAAGATAATTGGTAAAGCAATTTTATTTGAGACAGGAATATATGCTAAAATACCAGATGATTTACCAGAATCATTGGTTCTTTCCGCTTTAGATGTTTGCGGGGCACCTGCGCAAGTAGATGTTTTATGTAAACCGGGAAATAGTGTATTGATTATCGGCGCAGCAGGAAAGTCTGGTATCTTATGCTCTAGTCAAGCTAGAAAAAGTGTAGGAGAAAATGGGTTGGTTATTGGCTTTGTATATTCAAGTAAAGAGAAAAATGATTTAGATAAATTAGGAGTATGTGATTATATAATTCAAGGTGATGCTAGGAATCCGATGGAAGTATATGAGAAAGTCAAGGCAGTATGTCCGGATTTAGTAGATGTTACTTTTAACGTGGTTAATGTTCAAAACACGGAGATGTCTTCAATTCTTCCTACAAAAAATACTGGGACTGTTTATTTCTTCTCGATGGCTACTTCATTTACAAAAGCTGCTTTGGGTGCAGAAGGTATTGCATCAGAAGCTTTAATGATAATTGGAAATGGCTATACTAGGGGACATGCTGATTTTACACTGAATCTATTGAGAGAGTCTAAACCTTTATATGATTTATTCAATAGTAGATATGGAGTTAAAGAGAATGATTAAGATTAATGATAGTTACTTGGATAGAAAAATTAAATATTTTCCTAATGTTTTAGAAACCGAGTGGAATGATTGGCATTGGCAAGTTAGGAATAGAATAAAAAATGTTGATGAACTAGAGAGATATATAAACCTAAGTGAAGATGAGAAAAGGCAAATTTCTACAGTTTTATCTAAGTTTAGGATGGCTATAACACCGTATTATCTCTGTCTTATTGATCCCCAAAACCCTGAATGTCCGATTAAAAAACAAGCTATCCCTTCGATTAATGAAATGCATATCGGAATTAATGATATGTTAGATCCGTTAGCTGAAGATACAGATTCTCCTGTTCCAGGGCTAACACATCGTTATCCAGATAGAGTTTTATTCTTAATTACTGATATGTGTTCAATGTATTGTAGACATTGTACAAGACGTAGATTTGCTGGTCAACACGATTCAAGAATGCCTCAAAACAGAATAGATCAAGCAATTGAATATATTAGAAATACTAAAGAAATCAGAGATGTTTTGCTATCTGGTGGAGATGCGCTTTTGGTTTCTGATGAGATTTTGGAAGATATTATTAGCAGATTAAGAGAGATAGAACATGTTGAAGTAATACGTATTGGTACTAGAACACCAGTAGTTTTACCACAAAGAATTACACCTGAGTTTGTTAATATGTTAAAAAAATATCATCCGATTTGGCTTAATACACATTTTAATCATTATGATGAGATTACTAATGAATCTAAGAAGGCTATTGATTTAATGGCAGATGCAGGTATTCCACTTGGCAACCAATCAGTGCTTTTAAGAGGTGTAAATGATTCTGTTGAAATCATGAAGAAGTTAGTACAACAACTAGTATCGATTAGAGTTAGACCATATTATATTTATCAATGTGATCTATCTTTAGGTATTGAACACTTTAGAACTCCCGTTTCTAAAGGTATAGAGATTATCGAAGGATTAAGAGGTCATACCTCTGGATACTGTGTTCCAACTTTTGTGGTTGATGCACCTGGTGGTGGTGGGAAGATTCCCGTTATGCCAAATTATGTGATTTCACAAGCCCCTGGGAAGATAGTTCTTAGGAATTATGAAGGAGTAATCTCAACATATACCGAACCAACGGATTATCATAATCACCAGGATAATGGTAGCTACTCTGGAGTAAGTGCACTTTTAGCTGGTAATAAAATATCACTTGAACCTAAGGATTTAGAAAGGAAGAAAAGGATATTAAAAGGTTAGTTGAAAACATAAAACCTTATAGAGTTGTTTCTTTTTTTGGCAATTCAAAAAACGCTGGAAAAACAACGGTAATGAATGCTTTTATAAGCAATTTTTTAGGTGTGATTGCAATAACTTCAATAGGTATGGATGGAGAGGAAATAGATCAAGTAACTTTTCTGGAAAAACCAAGAATTCATGTCAAAAAAGGTGATTATGTTGCTACAGCAATTAAAACTCTTGATAGATTCACTTGTGATTATGATGTTGTAGAAGAAACTAAAATAACAACAGCTATTGGTAAAATAGTAATCTGTAGAATAAATTCTTATGGAAATGCATTAATAGCTGGTCCAGCAAAAACCAATGATATGATTGATTTAATCAACAAACTTAATCTTTATAAGGTTGATAAAATTTTAATTGATGGAGCTTTTTCAAGACAGCATTTCGCAAAGATTTCTCAGGCATCTGTTTTTGTTGTTGGAGCTAATTACTCTTTTGATATAGGTAAAGTAGTTAAATCAGCTCAGTTGACATATAAGAAATATAATCTTGAGGAAACGAGGATAGAAAATCAAAAATTTTCCGATTACATTTCTTTAATTAAGAATAATGATGAGGTCATCATTTTGGATTATTCAACTTTAATAGGTAATACTCATAAATTTTTTAAACAATCCTTTGAAGATGTAAAAGCTATTTACCTTCCCAAAACCCTTACAGGTGAGTTTGTAAAACAGTTGATTAAAAACAGAAGAAAGATTAGTTTTGATATTATTATAGATTCAGCCACTAATATACAATTATCAGATGAATTATTGGAACAACTCTTTATGTTGAACATGGAAATTAGTGTAGTAAATCCTATAAAAATAGTTACAGTATGTTATAATCCCTATTCACCAAGGGGATATGAATTCTTGGATTGTGAATTTAAGGAAAAACTAGAAAAAGTATTGGACATTGAAGTAATCAATGTCTTGAAGGAAGTGTGAAATGAATAAATTGAATTTAGATGAAGCCAAGATAAAGGCTTGTAGAGATTATGCAAACATCATTGCGGATGATGTTCAGAAATTTATCGATAAACATACCACAAAAAGTGTTGAAAGAAGTGTTTTAAGATTATTAGGAGTGGATGGAATTGATGAGTTTGGTGTTCCTCTACCCAATCGAATTGTTGATGATGTTGTAGAAAATGGACAGATTCAACTTGGGATTAGCAGATATTTAGCAAGTGCATTGATTGCTACTAAAATGAACTTAGAAGAGTTCTTAAAGTATTATCTAGAAAATGACATATCTATCTGTAATTACTCTCTAATAGGAAAAGAAGAGACTTTTTTGGTGCTAAAAACTTATTATGAAAAAACTTTTACAAGGATTATTGAAAATAAATTAAAACGTCAGAAGTTCTTAGAGATTTATCCACGTAAAAAAACTGACCTTTATGTAATAGTAGCCACAGGAAATATTGACGAGGATGTAATCCAAGCTATTTCAGCTGCAAAAGCAGGAGCTGATATAATTGCGGTAATCCGTTCAACAGGACAAAGTTTACTAGATTATGTTCCTTATGGGAAAACAACTGAAGGTTTTGGTGGAACATATGCAACGCAAGAGAATTTCAAGATAATGCGTAAAGCGCTTGACGAAGTTAGTCAAGAACTTCATAGATATATTTATCTAGTCAATTATGCATCAGGGTTATGTATGCCTGAGATAGCCTCTATGGGCGCACTTGAAAGGCTTGACGTTTTGTTGAATGATAGTATTTATGGTATTATTTTTCGAGATATCAATATGCAAAGAACATTTGTTGACCAATATTTTTCCAGATTAATCAATGCGTTTTCTGGTATTATCATCAATACAGGTGAGGATAATTATTTGACAACAGCTGATGCTGTTGAAGAAGCCCATACTGTCACTGCTTCGCAGTTTATAAATGAGGCATTTGCAAAAAAAGCATATTTGAAGCCAGAGTTGATGGGATTAGGGCATGCTTTTGAGATTAATCCAGAAGTAGAGGATAGTTTTTTATTAGAGCTAGCTCATGCTGAGTTAGCTAGAGAGATTTTTCCAAAGGCAGTGTTAAAGTATATGCCGCCAACAAAACATATAAACGGTAATATTTTTAGAGCTTATCAACAAAACGCTATGTTCAATATGGTTACTACTTTGACAGGTCAATCGATACATCTGCTTGGAATGATGACAGAAGCTATTCATACGCCTTATATGTCAGATCGTTATTTAGCGATTAAAAACGCTGAAATGATACAAAAAACTATGAAGTCTTTGGCTGAAGAAATCAGTTTCAAACCAGGAGGGATAATTCAACAAAGAGCTCATCTTGTATTGGATGAAGCGTTGCTTTTGTTGAAGAAGATTTCCAAGAGAGGGATGTTCAATGCACTTTCCGACGGTGTTTTTGCTCAGACAAAAAGAGGAATATACAATGGCAAGGGGCTAGATGGAGTTTTTAAAAAATCAGAAGATTATGTCAATGTCATTTTGGAGAAAATGGAGGAATTCTTAAATGAGAATTAAACCTTATGGGGATACCCTAAATGACGGAAAAATTCAGATTAGTTTTACATTACCACTTAAAAAGAGTAATCGAGCAATTGCAGCAGCTAAAGAGATTGCGTATGAGATGGGGCTAATTGACCCAAGTGTTGTTCATGCAGAAGATATCAAAGAAGGTTTTTGCTTTTTTGTGGTGTATGGTAGCGTTGGTTTTTCAATTGATTATGATAAAATTAAAATAGAAGAGATATCTTCTAAAACATTATCTAAGGAAGAAATTGAGAGATTAATAACTAGTAATTATGATAGAGAGTTAGTTTTTGTTGGAGCATCGACTGGTACAGACGCACATACAGTTGGAATTGATGCAATAATGAATATGAAGGGTTTTGCAGGACATTATGGTTTGGAAAGATATAGAGGAATTGCTGCTTACAATCTAGGATCTCAAGTACAAAATGAAGAATTCGTTAAGGTAGCAATTGAAAAGCAAGCTGATGTATTATTGATATCACAGACAGTTACTCAAAAAGATGTTCATTTGAAAAATATGATTGAGCTTGTTGAGTTGCTTGAAACCGAACAAATAAGAGATAAGGTTATTCTAATTGCCGGAGGCGCAAGAATAACTCATGAGTTAGCAAAAGAATTAGGTTATGATGCGGGATTTGGACCTGGAAGTTTTGCAGAAGATGTCGCTTCATTCGCTGTAAATGAATTAATAAGAAGAAGAGGTGAAGAAAATGCCGGTTGATAAGTTAAAACATATAGCAACTAAATTTGGTGATTCTGGTTATTCAAAAAACTATGAAAATCAAAAATTTAAGAAAACAGACATTCTATTTGAAACCTTAGGAACTATGGATGAATTGAGTTCTTTTTTAGGGTTGACGTACCAATACTCAAAGAATGAGTTCATCAAAGAAATTCAAAGAAAATTACAAAATATCAATTCTTTGATTGCTTCTAAACCAGATTCAATGCTATATAATAAATTGATTCAAATCATAGAAGCAGATGTTGAGTTGCTTGAGAAACACATTCAAGATTTTCTTGATAAAAAACCTTTGGAAGGCAGATTTTATTTACCCGGAAGTGAAAAGACACAAGCGGGAGCTTATGTTGATGTTTCAAGAACTCTTGCTAGAAAAGCAGAGAGAAGATTGAATGCTTTTGTAGATATTACAGAGAGAACTGATTTGGAAATGTCAAAAAAGTATATCAACAGATTAAGTGATTATCTATTTGTTTTAACCTTCAATACTTGAAATTTGATGTTTGAAAAAACTTTGAATTTTCTTAGATTTTTTCTTTAATTCTAATGATGACTGTGTTATAATGTTTAATGTTATAAAAACGCTTACAAAAATCGGGGAGAATAGTTTGAAAACAATCGTTATTGGCGTTATTGGCGCTGATGTTCATGCAGTTGGAAATAAGATAATCGAGTACACCTTGACTAAGTCTGGATACAAGGTGATTAATATAGGGGTTTTATCTACACAGGAAGATTTTATTAATGCAGCAATAGAAACTAACGCAAATATGATTTTGGTCTCTTCTTTGTATGGTCATGGAGAGATTGATTGTCGTGGAATGAGAGCAAAATGTATTGAATCTGGCATTGAAGATATTTTTTTATATGTTGGCGGGAATATTGTCGTTGGAAAACAAGATTTTTCTGAAGTGAAAAGAAGATTTATGGATATGGGTTTTAATCGTGTTTACCCACCAGGAACATCAATTGATGAAGCATTGCGAGACATAAAATCAGATTTAGGAGAGTAATATGTCTAATTACTTACTGATTGATTTTGGATCAACATTCACGAAATTATGTGCAGTAGATTCAATAAATGAAAGTGTTATTGGGACTGCTTCTTATTCAACAACAGTAGAAACAGATATTACAATTGGTTATCATAAGGCTTTAGAAATGCTTTTTGATAAAATAGGAAAAGTGATAGATTTCGAGCAGGTTATTGCCTGTTCTTCAGCAGCTGGCGGCCTAAAAATGGCCGCTATTGGTCTAGTGAAAGAACTTACTGTAGAAGCAGCTAAAAGAGTTTGTCTTGGCGCAGGAGCTAAAGTCGATTTAGTCTTTTCACATCATCTCAATAAGTCCGAAGTAAATCAAATCGTTGAGAAAAAGATTGATATAATTCTCTTGGCGGGAGGATCAGATGGCGGGAACTTTGAATCGGTTATCTATAATGCAAGACTCTTAGGTAAGGCAGGGATAAAGGTTCCAATTGTTTATGCAGGAAACAAATCTGCTCAAGATGAAATTAAAGAGATTTTTGATGAATATCAAATCAATGGTTATATTTGTGAGAATGTTATGCCTGAAATCAATGTTTTAAATATTGAAAGTGCTAAGGAACAAATTAGGGAAATTTTTCTGAAGCAGATTATTGAGGCAAAAGGCATAAAAAAAATCGAAGAACAAATCAACAAGGTTATACTACCAACACCCCTAGCTGTTTTAGAAGCTGCTAAATTGCTTTCTGAAGGCTATCTTAATGAGAAAGGTTTAGGGGAAATAGTTGTTGTTGACATCGGAGGAGCAACCACAGATATCTACTCAATCTGCACTACTACTAAAAGGTCTGATGTTATAATCCAAGGATTAGAAGAACCTTTTGCAAAAAGGACTGTTGAAGGTGATTTGGGCATGCGCTATTCAGCTTTGGGAATAATTAAATCACTTTCAGAAAGAGAAATTAACTTTATCAAAGAAGACAAAAAGATAGACATTATTGAGGAAGTGAAGAAAAGATATAATAACGTTACTTTTTTACCTGAGAATGAGCATGACGAGTTGGTTGAAAAGTTTTTAGCAGAGATTTGTGCTTATCGAGCAATGCACAGACACTGCGGGAAAATTACTGAAGTATTGACTCCAATGGGTAAAGTTTATAATCAAATAGGTAAAGATTTATCAGAAATAAATTATGTTATTGGAACAGGTGGAATTATAATTAAATCAAAATACAAATATGATATTTTAAAACAAACAACCAATATTTTGAATAACCCAATCGAATTAAGACCAATTGAGCCTGATTACTTAATCGATTCCGAGTATATTATGGCAGCGATGGGCCTTTTGTCTAAGATAGAACCGATGTTGGCCTTGAGGATAATGAAAAAATATTTAGTGAACATTAGAGGTAATACTGATGAACTTAGTGAATAAGAAGTTAACAGAAGAAGAGTTTCTTGAACAAAGAAAAGAAGTTCTTAAAGCATGGCCAACAGGTAATGATGAAGATTTAGATTTTGAAAGAGCTATTGATTACTTAAAAAAGCTTCCAGAGCATAAGAATTTCGCTTTGGTATTGAATCGAGCTAAGGCTGATAATGATACATTGATTCAACCAAGAGCAGGTGTTCCTGTTTTAGAAGAGCATATTAAACTACTCAATTATTTGGAAGATTCTGGAGCTGATTGTCTCCCATCAACGATTGATAGCTATACGAGACAAAATCGTTATAATGAGGCTCAAAAAGGTTTAGAAGAGTCAATAAGTCTTAAAAGGGCACTTCTAAATGGGTTCCCCGTGGTTAATCACGGAGTTCAAAATTGTAAAAAAGTTACTGAATCAGTTAACAGACCACTAGAAGCAAGACATGGCACACCAGATGCAAGGTTATTGTCTGAGATTATTCATGCGGCTGGATGGACATCTAATGAAGGTGGCGGAATTTCATATAATATACCATACGCAAAAAATGTACCGTTGGAAGTATCGATAAGAAATTGGCAATATGTAGACCGTTTGGTTGGTTATTATGAGGATAGAGGTGTTAAGATAAATCGTGAACCTTTTGGTCCTTTGACTGGAACTTTGGTTCCACCATCTATTTCTAACTCAGTCATGATTATCGAAGCATTGTTAGCAGCGGAACAAGGAGTTAAAAATATTACTGTGGGTTATGGAATGGGTGGAAATCTTATTCAAGATGTAGCTGCAGTTCACGCTCTTTATGATCAAACAATAGAATATCTTGAATATTATGGTTATAAGGGTATGGAGATATCTACAGTATTCCATCAATGGATGGGAGGATTTCCAGCGGATGAATCTGAAGCAATGGCTTTGATATCTTATAGTTCTTCAGTAGCTGCTTTATCGAAAGCAACTAAGCTTATCACAAAATCGCCACATGAATCTGTTGGAATTCCGACAATGGAAGCTAATGGATTAGGAGTGAAAGCTTCAAAGTTCATTGTCAATATGTTAAAAGATCAAAGTATTTCAGAAAGTGAAGATCTTTTGTTAGAAATGGAGCAAATTAAAAAAGAAGTTAAATCATTATTGGAGGTTGTTTATCAAGTTGGTGAAGGAGATTTAGCTGTTGGAACAGTTAGAGCTTTTGAACAAGGGTTGTTGGATATCCCATTTGCGCCAAGTAGATATAATGCAGGAAAAGTATTTCCGGCTAGAGATAATGATGGGAGAATCCGAATTCTTGATTTCGGAAATTTAGCTATGGATGAAGATATTAAAGCATTTCATTATGGAAAGATTAAGGCGCGCGCTGATTCAGAGAATCGAGAGGTATCATTTCAGCTAACTGTTGACGATATCTATTCTGTCAGCAAAGGAAAATTAATAGGAAGGCCCCTGAGGAAACAATAGATTATGAGAATAGTAGATGTTGTATTATCAAAGTCATACACTGGATTTTTCTTTGATGATCAAAAAGCAATTAAAAATGGAGCCGTAAATGATGGCTTCTTTTATGTAGGGAAACCTATGATTGATGGTTTTTCAAATATTAGACAAAGAGGAGAAGCGATATCCATTCAATTGATTCTTGAAAATGGAGAAATCGGACTAGGCGATTGCGCTGCAGTTCAGTATTCAGGAACTGGAGGAAGAGATCCTTTGTTTTTGGCAGACGATTATATTCCATTTATCGAAAAACACCTTGTGCCTAAGTTAATTGGATTAGAAACAAGTCGTTTTCGAGTTTTAGCAGAAGAATTTGACAATCTAGAGGTTAATGGCAAGAGACTTCATACAGCAATACGTTATGGTTTAACGCAAGCATTCTTATCAGCAACAGGCAAAACATTGAAGTTGACTATGGCAGAAGTAATCAGGAAAGAGTATAATATAGATGATTTAGAGTTTACAGAAGTTGCAATTTTTACTCAGAGTGGAGATGACCGATATTTAAATGTCGACAAAATGATTATTAAAGAAGCTGATGTTCTACCACACGCTTTGATAAATAATGTTGAGACAAAACTTGGAAGACAAGGTGAAATACTTAAAGACTATGTAAATTGGCTGAGAAATAGAATAATCAGACATCGAAGTCGTGAAGACTACAATCCGATTATGCATATTGATGTTTATGGCACAATTGGAATAGCTTTTAACAATGATTTAGAAAAAATTGTTGATTATCTTCTTGTTTTGGAACAAACAGCACAGCCTTTTAAAATCAGGATTGAAGGCCCTATTGATGGCGGAAATAAAAAAGACACGATCGAGTATTTAAAGAAGTTGACTTCAATGCTTGATGAAAGAAATTCTAGTTTGGAGATTGTTGCGGATGAATGGTGTAATACTTTGGAAGATATCATTGATTTTGCAGATCACCGAGCTGGACATATGCTTCAAATCAAAACTCCAGATTTAGGAGGAGTAAATAATATTTGTGAAGCTATTATCTATTGTAATCAAGCTGGTATTGGTAGTTATTGCGGTGGGACATGTAATGAGACTAATATTTCCGCAGAAGTATCGACAAATATTGCAATAGCTTGCAAAGCTAATCAATGTCTTGCAAAACCAGGAATGGGAGTAGATGCAGGATATATGATTGTAAAAAATGAGATGAATCGAGTATTAGCATTAGCAAATAGGAGGTAAATCAATGAAGGGAATTGCCGGCAGCAAAGAATCTAATGATTGTTTGATAACAGTCGAGCCAGCAAAGAAAACTAAAATTGAAGTAAACAGTATCGTTGGACCTTTCTTTTATCAACAAATCTACAATTTAGTTGAGAAAACATTGAAAGAAATGAATGTTTCTGATGTTTATGTTTTAATTGAAGATAAAGGAGCTTTGGATTATACAATCAAATCGCGCTTGATTACTGCATTAGAGAGGATGAAAAATCATGTTTAGAAGTCTTCTGTTTATTCCGGGAAATAATCCTTCCATGATTCAAAATGCAGATGTATTTATGGCTGATGCTGTTATTTTTGATTTGGAAGATTCAGTAAGCATAAACGAAAAGGTCAATGCAAGAAATTTAGTAAAAAATTATCTTGACACTTCTAATACATTACCAAAAAAGGTTATATTAAGAGTTAATCCAATCGATACAGAATTTTTTTCAACTGATTTGGATTTACTCAAAACAAAGAAGATCGATTATTTATTGATTCCTAAAGCAAACATTTTAACATTAACAGAGTTAACTTTTGTTTTAAGTGATTTTGAAATGGAGAATCAGTTGAACTCAACAAAATTGATAATTTTAATTGAAACTGCACAAGGCATCAACGAAGTAAATGACTTGGCAGAATTTTCTAGAGTTGAAGCTTTATTTCTTGGCGCAGAGGATTTAGCGAATGATTTGGGTATCAAGAGAAATGAAGATAATCATGAAATCCTTTATTCGAGATCAAGAGTTATTTTTTCTGCTGTTGCAAACCAAATAGTTCCGATAGATACACCTTATACAAGCATTGATAACTATGAGGGGTTGCTTGCAGATTGTCTTCAAGCTAAATCATTGGGAATGCAAGCTAAGGCTTGTATTCATCCCAATCAATTAGAAATTATTAATGAAGTTTTTTCACCAGAAAAATCAGAAATAGATTGGGCATTAAAAGTTATAGAACTATCAATTAGTTTGCCAGAAAAAGGTGCTTTTAAGTTTGATGGGAAAATGATTGATAAACCAGTTATAGAACGAGCGAAGAAAATCCTTGAAAAAGCTAAGATGTATAAGTTATTGTAGGTGAATGTGATGTTAAACGGAGTAAACAGGCTGATACCCGATGAATTAGAGGGATATACTACAAGTGACGCTTTTAAGAATAAGAAGCGAGTTTTAATTGAAAAGAAACCGTTTGTTGAAAAGAAACGGTTTTTTGATAATTTGACGCAGGTTTTTGACGAACTTAGAATTGATTCTGGGATGACCATATCTTTTCATCATCATCTAAGGAATGGAGATTACATAATAGGCCAAGTAGCATTAGAAATCAAAAGTAGAAATTTAAGAAATATTCATTTAGCTCCGAGTTCTATTTTTCCTAGCTATAATAGTTTAGTAGAATTAATTAGGGATAAGAATATTACTGATATTCATACAAATTATCTTAATGGTGAAGTCGCAAAAATTATCTCGAATGGTGAATTAGCTGGCAATTTAGTGATGAATACACATGGTGGAAGAGCTAGAGCAATTGAGAGCGGAGATTTAAAGATTGATGTTGCATTTATCGCATGTCCTACAGTTGATAAGTTTGGTAATGGTTCAGGAGCTATAGGGAAAAGTGCTTGTGGCACATTAGGATATGCAATTAGCGATCTTGAATATGCTAGAAAAGTCATCCTTGTCACGGATAATTTGATTGAAATTTTGGATAATTATCAACTAGATGGAAGATATGTTGATGGAATACTTGTTGTAGACTCAATCGGAGATGCTAAAGGGATAGTCTCTGGTACAACAGAGATAACTAAAGATCCTATTGGTCTGAAAATCGCTAAAGATACAGCAACTTTATTAGATTATCTAGGAGTAATTAAAAAAGGTTTTTCAATGCAAACAGGGGCTGGAAAGACATCTTTAGCAGTCGTAAAATATATTGAAGAAATAATGAAAAGAAAAGAAATAACCGGAAGATTTGCATCGGGTGGAATAACTAAAGCATATGTAGATATGCTTGAAAATGGTTTGTTTGATAAGCTCTATGATGTTCAATGTTTTGATTTGCATGCAGTAAACTCTTATAATAAGAATAATAATCACTTGGCTATGTCCGCTAGTGAATATGGTAATCCTTTTGAAAATAATCCTATTTGTAATGAGTTAGATTTTGTTATCTTAGGGGCTACAGAGATTGACTTGAGTTTTAATGTCAATGTTACTACAGACTCTTTGGGAAATATTATCGGAGGAAGTGGAGGACATGCAGATATTGCTTATGGCTCAGGGATAACAATAATTATTTCACCGTTGGTAAAATCAAGAATACCGATAGTTAAGGAAGAAGTCATGACAGTCACAACTCCAGGAAGTGATGTTGATATTTTAGTTACAGAAAGAGGAATAGCGATAAATCCAAAACGTATAGATTTGCTTGAAAAGCTGAAAAATAGCGCTTTTCCAGTTTATACCATCAAGGAGTTATTAGATTTAGCTCATAGCATTACAGGAGTGCCGAACAAGATAAAAACAAAAGATAAGATAATTGGTTATGTTGAGTATCGTGATGGCACAATAATTGATTGTATCAGACAGGTAGAGTATGTCTAAAACTGATTTTGTTTTAAGAGATAGAGAAAACAGAAGTAGATTCATCGAGAAACTATGTTCGGTGTATAATACTATAGTGGTTGTAAAAGCAAATATACCAGGAAGTGAAAAAAATAGTTATCTTTCTTATCTTTTGGTAAATGTTTTTTTAGGAGTATTAAAGAAACATAATTTTAAATTATTAAGGAAGATAAGAAGTCTAGATGGGCCTTATTCTATTTTTACTACAAATCAGGATAGTTCTATTGTCAAGGAAGAAATGATTAGAACAGAGGATTGCCATCCTTTAGGAAGATTTATCGATATAGATGTATATTCTAAAGACTATAGACATAATCGAAGTATTCAACGTAAATGCTTTATCTGTGATAGGGATGCTTTCTTATGTATAAAAGAACAAAAGCACAGTATCCAGGAATTAAAGTGTTTTGTAGAGTTAAAGGTACTAGACTATTATGAACATATTGTTTTTGCTATGATTGATAAAAGCATAATGAATGAACTAAACCTTGAACCGAAGTTTGGATTGGTTACACCTTCAAGTCAAGGAACACATCCTGATATGTCTTACGACCTTATGGTAAAAGCAAAAAACGTCATTAAACCATACTTCTTAAGGATGTTTTATAAATCTATTAAGGCTGATGAAGATTTTAAAGATGTTGTTTTAGACTTGAAAAAACTTGGTATCGAAGCTGAAAAAGCTATGCTTTTAGCCACAAACAACATAAATGCTTATAAGGGATTGATTTTTAACTTAGGTTTGTTTGTTTGTGCTTTTGCAAAGAAACTTACTAGCTTTTCCGATGAGAATATTTTTGACTATACTAAGATTTTAGCAAAACTGATTCTTGAGGATGGTAACCACGAGTTTGATACTTTTGGAGATTTTGCATATTCAAAGTATGGTGTTAAGGGTGCAAAAGGTGAAGCTTTAAGCGGATTTAATACTGTGCAAAACAGTCTAAAGATTGATTTGCATAATTCGCATTTTAGTAAATTACAGGTTTTGATATACTTTATAGTCAATGTGGAAGATACTAATTTTCTTAAAAGATCGATCAGTTTCGATAATTACTTAAATGTAAAAAAGATGTTCGCGAATGTAAATATCTTAAATCAAAATGATATTAGAGAATTAGACAGTTATTGTATTAAAAACAACCTTACTTTTGGAGGTAGCGCAGATTTACTTGTCGTCAGGTTTTTTCTTGAAGAAATTAAAGAGTTTTTCTGGATAATAGACTAAAATTTATGCTAATTACTTTTTTTGTTTTTATCAAAGTTTTTTCTTGACAATAAGATTAATAAATAGTAAAATCTTTATGCGAGTAAATTTTGGAGGTTTAGCTCAGCTGGGAGAGCATCTGCCTTACAAGCAGAGGGTCGGCGGTTCGAGCCCGTCAATCTCCACCATTGCCGAAATAGCTCAATCTGGTAGAGCAACTGACTTGTAATCAGTAGGTTGCGGGTTCAATTCCTGCTTTCGGCACCACTCACTAAAATTATGCTTTAGCATAAAATAGTGGCGTACAAAGATGTACGCCACATTTTTATTAAGGAGATTATGAATAGAGAAGTTGACAGAAAAACAAAGATAATTCTATATGAGAAACCAATCTGGAAAGGCTTATTATACCTTAGTTTTCCAGTATTTTTAGTAAACATTCTTAAAACCGTTCATGACGTTATTGATGGAATATTCTTGGGTCAATTTCCCGGTGATGAAATAGCAACATCTATGCAAAGTGCAGTGTCTTTAACATGGCCGATATTCTTTGTTTTTATTTCTTTTGGAATGGGGTTAAGTATTGCAGGAAATGCTTTAATAGGACAGTATGTAGGAAAAGGAGATTATGAATTAGCTAAGAAGTATTCTAATAACACTGTTTTTATTGCTTTGGTTCTAGGGCTGTTATTTACTGTTTTAGCATATGTTTTTGCTCCTGCGATTTTAACTATGATGGGGGCTAAGGGAACGGATAAGGATTTTGCAATTACTTACTTAAGGATAAGAAGTTTTGAGATGCCGATATTATTCTTGACTTTTGCCTTTGAGGCGGTAAGGAGGTCAACTGGTGATACGATTACTCCAGTAATAATCAGTGCTTTTGGAATAATTGTCAATATAATTTTGACTCCAATATTAGTTCTTTATTTGCGCTTAGGTATTACTGGGGCAGCTTTATCAACTCTGTTTGCGCATTTGACCATTCTACCACCAACAATCTATTATTTGATGAAATCAAGAAATGGCATTAATGTCAAATTGAACCTTAATACCCTTAACAAAACTGTGGTTAAAGATATATTCAAAATTGGTATTCCTGCATCCGCTGGACAGAGTATACAAGCTGTTGGATTTGTAATTCTCAATGCTTTGATATATGCATATGGAACTAGTGTTTCTGCGGCTTTCTTCATTGGAAATAGAATTAATTCTCTCGTAATGTTTCCCGTCTCAGCAGTTGCCTCAATTGTAGCAATTTACATTGCTCAAAATATAGGAGCGCAGAATGTTGCTCGCGCTAAAGAATCTGTAAAGCAAGGGATTATTCTTTCTGTGGTTATGATGATTATTGGTGTTAGTATATTATTACCTTTTAGATACTTTATAGTTCAACTTTTCAGTAATAACGAACCAACGATTGCTTTTGCAGCAGAATACACATTATATATTGGTATTGGATTGCCTTTAATGGCTTTATTTCAGTGCTTTCTCTCTACTTATCAAGGAAGTGGAGACACACATTTTTCTTTCATATTAGCTGTGTTTAGACTATGGGTGCTTAGGTTGCCTTTGATTTTACTCGCAAATAGATTTACGGATTTAGGCCCTACAGGCATTTGGTATGCAATGCTACTAAGTAATCTGTTTGCAGCTGTATTAGGATTTTATCTTTATAAAAAAGTCAAATTTACGCCTAAAACAAGGAAGGTGTTGTAGATGATTCCATTAGTTTTTCCTGATTATAATAATTCTTTGCTAAATCTTGTAAACTCAATATTGAAATACTATAATGTTGATTTGGGATATAATGGTTTAAAATCTTTGAACAATATATTGAAGAAAGATTATAAGAATGTTATTTTTTTCCTAATCGATGGATTAGGATTGGAAATAATCAAAAATCATCATGAAACATGTATATTTTTGAATGAATCTATTACCGATGAAATAACTTCAGTATTCCCTTCAACTACCGTAGCAGCAACTACAACAGCGATAACTGGGTTACCACCGATTACGACTGGTTGGATAGGTTGGCAACAATACTTTAAAGAAGAGAATAGAAATGTTGTTCTTTTTCTTAATAAAGATTATTATGATGAAGAATACGAGTTTAATTATAATATTTCTGAAAAGTATATTAAAACAACGAATATTTATGAACTGATTAGCAGAGCTAATCCCCAAATAAGAACGCATGAGGTGTTCCCTGAGTTTAAAACAAAAGAGCATGACTCAATCGATTCACAAGTAAACTCAATAAAGAAAATCTGTGATAGTTGTGAAGAAAACTTCATCTATGCTTATTGGGATAAACTTGATGTTCTTTTGCATGAACATGGTGTTGGTTCTTTAGAAGTAAAAAATCATCTTTTTGAGATTGAGGAAGCGATTAAAAAATTAAAAGACGATCTTGATGAAGATTCATTAATTATTTTAACTGCAGACCACGGTCAAATAGATATAGAAGGCATTGAGTTATGGAATTACGATGATATAATATCTTTGCTAAAACAAAAACCAGCAATCGAATCAAGAGCTACAGCCTTTTATATAAAAGATGGTTTTGATGAACTCTTTGAAGAAACTTTTAACAAACATTTCTATGGCAAGTTCATCTTATATAAGACTGAAGATTTAATTAAAACTGGATTATTTGGAAAAGGAGAAATTCATCCAAAAGTGAGTGAATTTTTAGGAGATTATTTTGCAATAGCAATTGACAAGTATAGCTTTAGATTGCAAGAGGCGAAACACACACATAAAGCTACTCATGCTGGCTTGACAAAATCAGAAATGATGATTCCTCTGATTACATTTACTGGACGTAATAAATAGAAAAATAAAAGACCTAGAGAAATGAGCAATCATTTATCTAGGTCGTTTTAATCAAGAGCATGAACAATCAGTTCAGCGGTTGAAAGGTTTGTGGCTAGTGGAATCTTGTATACATCAGACAATCTTAGTAATGCACTTACATCAGGTTCGTGAGGTTGAGCTGTCAAAGGATCGCGTAAGAAAAAAATTAAATCAATCTCTCCATTTGCAACGCGAGCACCAATTTCTTGGTCACCACCTAATGGACCGGATCGAAAACAAGTAATGTTTAAACCGGTATTTTCGATAATCTTATGGCCTGTTGTGCCGGTTGCATATAGCTTGTGTTTTTTTAAAACGGAAGTATATTTTTTTGCAAATTCAATTATTTCAGGTTTCATTTTGTCATGAGCAATCAATGCAATTTTCATAATAGAAGTCTCCTTAATTATTTATTCCGTTTCAATTATACCATAATGATTTTGTTTATTGGAGTTTTAAAAAGAAAATCGTCTATAAAAAATTATAAAATTACAAAAGGTAAATAGGAAAAATACTGCTTGCTTTTTAAATATTGATTTGTTATAATGTAATAGCGAAAATAATCTGGAGGGGTAGCGAAGTGGCTAAACGCGGCAGACTGTAAATCTGCTCCCATCGGGTTCGGCGGTTCGAAACCGTCCCCCTCCACCATTTAAGATCAGCTTATTGCTGATTTTTTTTTATTTCTTAAGAAATTGTATTTACATAGTTATATAGTAATAACAAATATATAATACATAGGGTTTAATAAAGTTTTATAAAAATTTTACAATTTAAGTAATAAATTACAGAAGGAAAGGAGGAAAAATCTTGAAGTATAAAGCGATTAAATCCAAGTTGTATCTAACAAAGAATCAACGAACATTCCTGTTAATGTTAATGCATACAGCTAAGAACTTATATAATGAAGCATTATATAATGTTAGACAACATTATTTTGAAACAAAGAGTTATTTAGATTATTCTGAAAACTACAAATTATTAAGTAGAAATAGTGATAACTACCGAATTCTAAATACCCAACAAGCTCAAGCTGTTATTCGAAAAGTGGATGAAGCAATGAAAGCATTCTTTGGTTCCTTAAGAAGTAAAGCTAATAACAAAGTAAGACTACCAAGATATCTTGAAAAAGATGGTTATTACTCCATAGTTGACAGAGTGGTTTATAAACCGAATGAAGATTATTATGTGTTACCAAGAAGTAATTTTATTAAAAGAGTAAGTACATACTTTGAAGAAACAAAGAAAGGATTAGAGAAAGAAGTTTTAGCATTAGATATAATAGATTCATTAACATTAAAGATTGAAACACCGAGATGTATAACAAATAAAAAGATAAAAGAAATAACCATCAAAACAAAATATGATGGCAAATACATGGAAGTGATTCATACATATATGGATGAAGAAGTAAAAGAAACAAAAGAAAATAAAAGAACAGAAACAATGGGAATTGATTTTGGTTATAATAACTTAGCTACATGTGCAGTTAGTAATGGGAATAATCTTTTAATAGATGGGTTGAAGTTAAAGAGTTTCAATCAATATTATCATAAATGCATAAGTAGCTTAGCTAGTAAAAGATCAAATCAAAAGGTTTTAACCAAAAAGATGATATGTTTGATAGAAAAAAGAAATAACCAGATGACTTATGCGATAACCAAAGCAGCTAAACTAATAATAGAACATGCAATAAATTGTGATGTTGGAAAGATTATTATCGGATATAATGAAGGATTTAAAGATGTCGTCTTAAATGATCAATATAATCAATGGTCAAAGTCCATACCTTTAGCTAGATTAAGAGACCGAATCATCTATTTAGCAGCATATGAAGAAATAGAGACAGAAGTAATCAATGAAGCATATACGTCTAAAGCATCCTATATAGATAAAGATGAATTCCGTTATCAAGAAAGCTTTAGTGGTAGAAGGATTAAAAGAGGATTATATAGAAGTAAAGATCATGTGTTAATCAATGCTGATTTAAATGCAGCATTGAATATATTAAGAAAAGGTAAGCCCGAAGCCGGTTGGACATTTGTCTAGAGGTTGGAACACGCCTAAACGTACTTACTTATTTAGTAAGTAATCGTTTTAAAAGAGTAATCGTTAGATTACTTTTGTTCTGTTTTGATTTTTCATATAAAAAATGAACATCTGTATATTAATTGTCTAAAAAAAAGAAGTAAGGAGATTGACACGAGATATATTAAGTACTATAATTAAAGTAATTTGATGAGGGGGATTATGAATATGAAAACAGTACATATTAAGGGTATTTGTTGTAAAGGCTGTGCTAAAGAACTTGAAAATATATTTAGCAATATATATGGAGTGTCAAATGTAGAAGTTTCTGTTGATACTTGTACTGTTACGTATGAGGGATATGTATCGAATAGAGTAATAATCGAAGCTCTTGAAAACACCGATTACGAAGTCGAAAAAATTGATTAAACCAAAAGCTCTTGAAGAGCTTTTTTTATTGAAAAGAGTTGAAGGGATTTGCCTATGAGAATAAAATCACCTTTTTTTTAAAAAGTTAGTCTTGTATGAAATACAAATCATAATTTGACATAAAAATGAGTTTTCGTATCAAATTTAATGATTTACTTGCAATATATATTTTTAGAGTTATAATATAATAGGTTTTTAATAAAGAGGTGTTTCTTTTGGATAATTTAATTAGAAATGTTGTTGAACTTGATAAGCAAAAGAGATTAGAGATTGACAAACTCGAATCAGAAAAGGCTGAATTAAGTGCTTTTTTTCGTGAAGAAAAGAAGAGATTAGAAAAAGATTATAAGGATAGGGCAAAAGAAGTCTTTAACAATCGTAAAGAAGAACTAGAAAAAGATTTGAGTCAAGCCAAAAGTAATTCATTAAAAGACTATAAAAAGAAACTAGATAGTCTTGAGGAAAAGTACTCTAAAAATAAAGATAGTTGGTTAAATTCGATTTATAGTTATTGTATCGATGACTTTAAGAAGGAATAGTATGCCGAATTTTGCGGGAAATGCAGTAATTGCCAAAGCTAAAAGTATGTTTAGTAACAGATTAAAAGCTGAGGATTATGAAGAGTTGTTAAAATTTAATAGCATTCCGGAGATAGTAACCTACCTGAAAAAAGCAGATAAGTACTCAAATACCCTTGACAAAGTTATGGATTATCAAATGCACCGAGGGCAATTAGAGGATTTAATCAAGAAAAGTTACTTTAATAACATAACTAAAATTGTTAACTTTGTAAGTACTAAGGAAAGAAAATTCTATGAGCTTGATATGGTTAAACGGGAAATTGAAATAGTTTTGTCAGGTTTAAGATCAATTATTTCGGGAAATATGGAAACCACCCTCAGAGATTTACCATTATTCTTCATAAAGCACGCCAGTTTTAATGTTGAAGAGGTTACAAAGTCTCTGAATTTTCGTGATTTATTGTTTGCTCTTAAAGATTCTAGGTACTATGATATACTAAGACCTTTTTATGCTAATGATCCAATTGATATTCGTTATACTGATATCGAACAACATATGTTTCTAGCTTATCATAATTTAGTTATCCAAAGAATAGGTAAATATTTTAAAGGCAAGAATAGAACCAATCTAATGGATATTTATCAAACAAAGGTTGAAATTGAGAATATTATAAAGATTTATCGATTAAAGAAATTTTATGATGCTTCAGAAAATGAAATAAAAAAAGCTTTGATTATGGAGAACGTAAGAATGAAGCAATCTGATTTAGAGAAGTTGATTGCTTTAGATAATCCTGATGATATTCTAAGCAATCTGTCCTCATCTCAATATTCAGAATACATTGATGAAGATGAATATATTTATATCGAATATCGAGCTGAAAGGATAAAGTACAATCTTTCAAAAAGATATATGTATTTCTCTACGGTTCCGGCTATAGTCTATACTGTTTTTATTTTCTTAAATGAAATTGAACAAAAAAATATCTTCAATATCATCGAAGGTGTAAGATACGAAATTAAAAAAGATGATATTAAGAGAATGCTTATTTATTGAGGTGAATTATGGGTATTGCTAAACTAAAACTATTCAGTATATCTACCAATAACAATAATCTAGAACAAGTCTTATCAAGGTTTATTGAGATGGAATATATTCATCCCGTAATTGCTAATGAAATTATTGATACTGTTCATGGTCTAAAATCGTTTTCAACGGATAACTCTTGCAGCATCATATTAAAAGAAATCCTTGATATTGAGAAAGAAAGTAATTTCACTATACCTAAGAAAGAGGTATGCTCACTTGATTATTCTCTAGATAATATGAGAGACTATGTTCATTCTACACATGAGGTTCTTCAACAACTTCTAGCAAACAAAAGAGATACTGAAGATTTGATAAAGAAGTACTCAGATGCTTTAACACAAGTCAATCATATAGATAACCTAAAGATTTCACTAGATGATTTGTTTTCATGTGATTATATCAGCGCTAGAGTTGGTAGGTTGCCACTAGATAGTATAGAGAAATTGAACTATTATAATGGAAAACCTTTTATATTTCAAACCTTTCAGATTGAAAAGAGTTATGCTTGGTGTATCTATTTGACCACAAATAATAACGAACGTGAAATTGATAATATCTTTTCATCTTTATTCTTTGATAGAATCCATATTCCTGAATTTGTTCATGGAACACCAATGAGTGCACAAAATACTCTTAAAGCAGAAATCGATGTGGCGAGAGTTTCACTCGAAGAGATTGACATGGATATCCAAAAAACTATTGAAATCAATCTTGAAAGAATGATTGAAGTTAAGAATGAACTGGTATTTTTGACAAGATTATATGAGGCTAAAAGATTTGTTATCGGTATGGGAGATAAAATCATTATTAATGGTTTTATAGAAGAAAAAAATCTTGATAGGCTTGAGGAAAACTTCAATGATATAAAAGATGTTGAGATAGAAGTTAGACCACCAGATTATGATAAACGTTTAAAACCACCAACAAAACTTCAAAACAACTGGTTCACAGAACCGTTTGGTATGTTTGTTGAGATGTATGGAGTACCTAGTTATCACGATATGGATCCAACTCCAATTGTTGCTTTGACATATAGTTTGCTTTTTGGAATAATGTTTGGTGATTTAGGACAAGGACTTTTATTAGCTTTAATAAGTTTCTTGCTTTTTAAATACAAAGGGATGAAACTAGGGGCAATTGGAATGAGAATAGGAATTGTTTCAGCTTTCTTTGGCTTTCTTTATGGGTCGGTTTTTGGGAACGAGGAAATTTTGATTCCAGTATTCAAAAATGTATTTGGAATGATTGATAAGCCAATTCATGTTATGGATCCGAATTTCACAATGACTCTTCTAATAGCTACAATTGGGTTAGGATCGATTTTTATTGTTACTTCAATGGTACTCAATGTCATTACTTCGTTCAAACGAAAGCATTATGCAGAAGCATTTTTTTCACATAATGGCATAAGTGGTTTAGTTTTTTATCTTTATATTATAGCTAGCGTTGTTTTGATGTCTACAACAGAGATTAATCTATTGGTTCCAATATTTATTCTTTTACTGGCTATTCTTCCACTTGTGTTGATTATGATGAAGGAACCTTTGGAAAGATTAATGCATGGACACAAGATGTTTCCAAGCGGGATCGGTGGGTTTTTAACTGAAGGATTTTTCGAAGTCTTCGAAGTTGTACTTTCATATATTACTAATACAATGTCTTTTTTGCGAGTCGGAGGATTCGTGTTGTCTCATGCAGGGATGATGTTGGTTGTTTTCTCGATAATGGGAATGTCAAGTGGTATTGGCGGTCAAATGGCAGCGTTTATCATCGGTAATTTATTTGTTATGGGACTTGAAGGTTTAATTGTTGGAATTCAGGTTTTAAGATTAGAGTTTTATGAAATGTTTTCAAGGTACTTTGAAGGAAATGGAATTCCTTTCAAATATAACGTAAATTAGGAGGAAATGAATATGTTAACAAAATTGGAAATAATTGTACCATTAGTTTTAATAGTTTTAATTACTTTACCACTGATAAAGGTTTTTATGGGTAAGACTACAAAGCAATCTGCAAAAAACAGATTATACACACACATCTCGTTGTTTTTTGGTTTGATTTTGCTTGTATTTATCTGGCAAGTAGTTGGAATAAATGTTTTTGCTGCTGAAGGAACTGAAGAGACCATTCAAGGTTTTGCTGGCTCTATAGCTCAAGGTTTAGGTTTTATAGGAGCTGCTTTGACTACTGGAATGTCAGCTCTTGGAGCTGGAGTAGCTGTTGCTGCAGCTGCACCAGCAGCAATTGGAGCTTTCTCGGAAAATGAGAAAAATTTTGGTAAATCTTTGATTTTCGTTGCTCTTGGAGAAGGTGTAGCTATTTACGGGCTTTTGATTTCAATTTTGATAATCAACAAGCTATAAGATTATTGGATTATGAAGTTTTATTTAATCACTGATAATATTGATACTTTAATGGGAATGCGCCTTGTTGGAATCGAAGGCGTTGTTGTGCATGATAGAAAAAAAGTATTGGCTGAGATTGAAAAAACACTTCATGATGAAACAATAGGGATTTTATTGATTACTACCAAGCTCGTTAATCTTTGTCCTCAGATAATATCTGAACTTAAATTGAAACGATCAAGACCGTTGATAGTTGAGATTCCAGATAGACATGGCAAAAAAGAAATAGGAGCTAGTATCGATGAGTATGTATCCGAAGCCATTGGCGTTAAATTGTGAGGTGAGTTATGCCATATTTTAATAAAGATGATATCTATCGTCAATTTGCCAAAGAGATAAATCAAAAAGCAGATACAACAATTGAGAATCTGAAAAATGAGATAGAAGGAATCAAGGATGCTAACTATCAAAGAATTCATCAAGAACTCAAAGCTACAGTAAATAGATCTTTAGAAATGGAATTGAGTGAGTTAAACTCACAATACATTTCACAGGTTAATCGTTTGAAGACAGATTACTCTAAAAATTTGATGAAAAGAAGAAGAGAACTTCTTGATTCAATCATACTAGAAGTAAGAGAGAAACTTGCAGAATTCATAAATAGTGAAGAATATCGAGTTTTTATAGATGGCAAAATTATGAAGATAAATAATGAAATCTGTGATAATTCTATCGAGTTCTTAGTGAAGAAAAATGATAAAGTTGTAATTGATGCTATTAAGGATAACTTTAAAGGTGATTTCAAGATAAAAGAAATAACTGAGATAGAAATCGGAGGTTTCTCTGTGATTTGTCATGATTTAGGGATTCTAATAGATGAGACAATTGATAAAAAGCTTAAAGAAAGAGAATTATGGTTCTACGAGCATTCAGATTTGGCAGCTTCAAGGTGATGAGGTGATTATTAGTGAATAAAGTCTATTCAATAAATGGGCCGGTTATAAAGGTAAAAGATGCAAAAGATTTCAAGATTATGGAAAAAGTTTTTGTAGGAAAAAAACGATTGTTAGGAGAAGTTATTTCGATTAGTGATCGATATACAGTAATTCAAGTCTATGAGTCAACTGCAACTTTACAGCCGGGAGAAGAAGTCATAAGAACTAAAGAGTCTATTTGCGCTGTATTAGGTCCTGGATTACTTACAAATATATTTGATGGAATCCAAAGGCCATTAAATACAATTTATGAACAAGAGGGAACTTTTATTGCTCCTGGAGTTAATGTACCTTGTTTAGATATGAAAAAGACATGGAAAGTAGAGTTTGTTGTTAAAAAAGGTGACTTTGTTAGTTTTGGTCAGATTTTTGGTTTAGTACAAGAGACTTCTTTAATCGAACATAGATTAATGATACCTAAGGGTGTTAGTGGTGAAATTATCGAAATCAAAACAGATGGAGTATATGATTTAGAAGAGGTCTTGGTTAAGATAAGAGATAAGTTTGATGTTATAACTGAACTGACTATGGTTCAAAAATGGCCAATCAAGGAATCAAGGCCAACAAAAGAGAGGTTAGCACTCCTTACACCGCTAATTACAGGCCAAAGAGTTATCGATACTTTATTTCCAATAGCTAAAGGAGGATCTGCTGCTGTGCCAGGAGGTTTTGGTACTGGAAAAACAATGATGCAACATCAATTTGCAAAATGGTGTGATGCGGATATAATTGTCTACATTGGTTGTGGAGAGCGCGGAAATGAAATGACTCAAACTTTGGAGGAATTTAAAGAGTTGATAGATCCAAAGTCTAATAAACCCTTGATAGAAAGAACAGTTCTCATTGCCAATACCTCTAATATGCCTGTAGCAGCTAGAGAAGCAAGCATATATACGGGAGTCACAATAGCTGAATATTACAAAGATATGGGTTATCATGTAGCTTTAATGGCAGATTCAACGTCAAGATGGGCTGAAGCTTTGAGAGAAATCAGCGGAAGGTTAGAAGAAATGCCAGCAGAAGAAGGTTTTCCTGCATATTTACCTAGTCGAATCTCTCAATTCTATGAGCGAGCAGGATACTTCAACAATATCAATGACACTAAAGGGTCGGTTACTATAATTGGAGCTATTTCTCCTCAAGGTGCAGATTTTTCTGAACCAGTAACTCAGAATACTAAAAGATTCGTCAGATGTTTTTGGGCTTTAGATAAAGAACTTGCATATGCAAGACATTATGCTGCGATTAATTGGACTTTGAGTTATTCAGAGTATGTTTTTGATTTATCAAAATGGTATAACAGGAATATCGGAATTGAGTTTTTAGAAACAAGACAAAAGTTTATTTCTATTCTAGCTGAAGAGAATAGGTTAATGGAGATTGTAAAACTAATTGGCAAGGATGTCTTGCCTGATGATCAGAAACTGGTTCTTGAAATAGCTAGAGTTATTAGGGTAGGGTATCTTCAACAGAATGCTTTTCATAAAGAAGACACTTTTGTTTCACTCGAGAAACAATTGAAAATGATGCAGATTATCCTTTATCTTTACAGGGTTGCTACAGGGGTTTTAAAAGAAGGAAAGGCTTTTAGTCTTCTAGAACATACAAATGTATTCGAAAGAATAATTAAAATAAAATATGAGATTCCAAATGACAATTTGGGTTTGTTTGATAAATATTATAGGTTGATAGACCAAGCATTAAGCGCTATCAAATAGGAGGGTAATCCATGGATTTTCAATACATAGGATTAAAAGAGATAAATGGACCGTTGGTTTTCCTTGACAATGTTAAGAATGTCGGGTTTGAAGAGATGGTTGAGATTTTACTTGAAGATGGCAGCACAAGACATGGGAGAGTTGTAGAAATTCAAGGCGATATGGTAGCTGTTTTAGTTTTTGAGGGTACAAAAGATCTCTCTTTAAACAATACAGTTATAAAATTTATTGGAGAACCGATGAAACTCGGAATGTCAAAGGATATTCTAGGAAGAGTATTTAATGGTATTGGTAGACCTATAGATGAGTTGGGACCTGTTTATGTTGAAAAATATCTAGATATTAACGGTGCACCTTTAAACCCAGTTTCAAGAGTATACCCAAAGAACTACATAAATACAGGAATATCGAGTATAGATGGGTTAACAACATTAATCCGTGGTCAAAAACTACCGATTTTTTCTGGTTCAGGCATGCCTCACAATGAGTTAGCTGTGCAAATTGTTAAACAATCTAAAATCAGCGATAATTTTCAAGAAGGATTTGGAATTGTTTTTGCTGCTATGGGTGTAACGAATGATGTAGCGAGTTATTTTAGAAGATCGTTTGAAGAAGCTGGTGTTTTAGATAATGTAGTCATGTATCTAAACCTTTCCAATGACCCTATAATCGAGAGATTGTTAACTCCCAGATGCGCTTTGACTACAGCGGAGTTTCTTGCATATGAGAAAGATATGCATATATTAGTTGTTATGACAGATATGACAGCTTATTGTGAAGCTTTAAGAGAGTTTTCCTCATCAAAGGGAGAAATCCCAGGTAGAAAAGGGTATCCAGGTTATCTGTATTCTGATTTAGCATCTTTATTTGAAAGAGCAGGAATAATCAGAGATTCTTTAGGTTCAGTTACACAAATACCAATATTATCAATGCCAAATGATGATATTACTCACCCTATTCCAGATTTAACGGGTTATATTACTGAAGGGCAGATTGTTTTAGATAGAGAATTACATCAAAAAGGCTATTTTCCGCCGATTGGGGTATTGCCTTCCCTTTCGAGATTAATGAAAGATGGAATTGGAACTGGATATACAAGAAGTGACCATCAAGCGCTTATGAATCAATTATATGCATCATATGCAAAGGTTATGGATGCTAGAAGTCTGGCTTCGGTGATTGGAGAAGATGAGTTGAGTCCTGCAGATAAGAATTATATAAGATTTGGGATGATGTTCGAAAATCATTTTATCAATCAAGGATACGAGAATCGTAGTATCATCAAAACATTGGACTTGGGTTGGAAACTTTTGTCAATATTGCCAAGAGATGAACTTGATAGAACAGATGAAGAAATCTTAGATGAAAATTATAATCATAAAGTAGCCATGAATGAATTTGGATTAGATCAAGAAATATACATAAATGAGCTAAATAGAGAAGGTAGATAGAATGGCTTATAAACAGGTATATCCAACCAAAGGCAATCTACTAGCTCTTAACAAATCAGTGAAACTTGCCGAACTAGGATATGAATTAATGGATAGAAAACGCAATATTCTGATTAGAGAAATGATGAGTCAAATTGCTAAAGTTAGAAATTTAAGAAATGAAATATCGTTAGTTTATAAGAAAGCTTATTTCACTTTACAAGAGGCAAACATTACATTAGGAGTAATAAATGATATCGCTAAGGCTATACCTTTAGATAATAATTTAGAAATTACTTATCGTTCAATAATGGGTGTTGAAATTCCTAAGGTAATCTATGAAGAAGATGAAGTTAAAATTCGATATGGTATCTCAAGCACTAATACTAAGTTTGATTATGCATATAAGAGTTTTCTTAAAGTAAGGGATTTGACATTAATCTTAGCTGAGGTTGATAATAGTTTATATAGATTAGCAAATGCAATAAGAAAAACAAGAAAAAGGGCCAATGCGCTTAAGAATGTAGTAATTCCAGATTATAAAGCAAAGATAAAATATATCGGTGATACTCTGGAAGAAAAGGAAAGAGAAGAGTTTTCTAGAAGAAAAATAATCAAAGCAAATCACGAAAAAAATATTTCTTAACATAATATATTACTTGACTATTCAAACAAAATATATCATAATAATATGTGACTATTTTTTAGGGGTGTGGTGTCAACGGTAGCACGACAGTCTCCAAAACTGTTTGTACGGGTTCAAATCCTGTCACCCCTGCCATAGTCAATATTAAATCATTTGTAAAACATTTGTTAAAACAGATGTTTTTTTCTTTTGATACTTTATTTATGTAAACGTTTTTAGTATAATAGAAAACAACAAATAAGATAAAGGAGCTATTAAAAATGAAAACTTCTCATCGTCTGAAAGGGTTAAAAGGTATCAACGAGATGCAAGATAAAGTAGTTGATGAAATTTTGGAAGCGTATTATCATTTCCGCGGAGATGACGAAAACGAAACAATCAACTCAACTTTAGCTATCATTGAAGAGTATAAAGACATGACCAGCGTTTATTGTGCTCATTGTATTAAACCTTATTTTTGCGAAAACTGTATGCCAATGAAAAAAAGGAAAGCTTTTGAATTAGTCGAAGACACTTTAAGAGATCAAAAAGAGAATTTACCTGATATCTATAAGTAAATAATCTACTGTCAATAAGTATAAATGGTTGGTTTATTGTTAAACTGACCTTTTTCTTTTTTTGATTTTTTTGCTCGCAAAAAAAACGATTTTAAAATCTTTTCTTTTTTAGCAATTATGATATAATGTAATAGACTGAAAGCGTTTCAAACGGAAGGAGATTTATTTATGAATGAGTATAAAGCAGATGCTTTAAAGAACGTTATTTTGCTGGGTCATCTCGGCTGTGGAAAAACATCCTTGGCTGAATCTCTAGCATTTATATCAGGCACAATTGAAAAAAAGGGTAGTGTAGAGAAAAAAACAACAATATCGGACTATACTCCAGAAGAACAAGCAAGACAGGGTTCGTTATCAACAGGTTTGTTGCCAATAGAATTCAAAGATGTCAAAATCAATTTTTTAGATGCACCTGGTGCAGACGAGTTGATTGGAGATATTACGCATTCATTATCAGTTGCAGATGCAGCTGTTTTAGTGATTGATGCTGCTAGTGGTATTCAAGTAGGAACCGAAAGAATGTGGTTAGAAATTCAAAAGCGTAATTTGCCTACTATCGTTTTCTTGAACAAGATGGATAAGGAAAACATTAAGTTCGATGAATTGTTAGAAAGTATTAGAACAAGATTTGGAAAACAAGCAGTTCCTTTCTGTTTGCCATTAGGTAAGAGTGAGGAGTTCAATGGTTTCGCGGATATAGTTGATTTAAAAGCGAGAATCTATGATGGAAATAAGTGCGTAGATGGAGAAATCTATGAAGATAAAATGGACCGCGTTGAGGAATTAAGACAGGAATTGATTGAAGTAGTTGCAGGTTCGGATGAAGAATTGCTTGAAAAATATTTTGAAGGCGAAGAACTTACAATAGAAGAAATAAAAAGAGGATTGTATGCTAGTGTGATTTCTGGAGAAGCAGTTCCAGTTATGGTCGGTTCAGCAACAAAAGATATAGGTTCTTTAACTCTATTACATATGATTAACCAGTATTTTCCAACTGTTGCTCAAAGAGGAGAAATAATTGGCAAAAATGAAAAAGGCGAAGATGTAAAAAGAAAATATACTGATAATGAACCTTTTTCAGCTCAAGTTTTTAAAACTCTAATTGATCCATTTATTGGGACAATCAATATCATGCAGATCAAATCTGGAACCCTTCAAAAAGACCAAGAAATCTATGTTTCTAATAAAAATAGCACAGATAAAGCAGCTCAACCTTTCACTTTATTAGGTAAAAACCAAATAAACATGGAAGTTTTTCACGCTGGGGATATTTGTGCAATGGCTAAGGTTGCTGAAGTAAAAACCGGCACAAGTTTATCTGAAAAGAAGAATATAGTTATTTATCCTGAAGTTGTTACTCCAACACCAACTATGTATTTAGCAATTAGGCCGGAAAATAAGAAAGATGAAGACAAGTTGTCTAATGCATTAGCAAAACTTCAACTTGAAGATAACACTTTCCAAGTTGTTAGAAATAAAGAGACTTCACAATTACTTATTGGTGGACAAGGTGTAATCCATATTGGATATATTATCGATAAAATGAGAAATATGTTTAAAGTAGCATTGGTAAATGAAGAGCAAAGAATCGTTTATCGTGAGACTATAAAACAAGTTGCTACAGCTGATGGAAGATACATCAAACAATCTGGTGGATCTGGTTATTATGGAGTGGTTGTAATGAGATTTGAACCTCTACCTGATAAAGATTATGAATTTGCTGAAGAAGTTTTTGGTGGAGCTGTTCCAAGAGGATATTTCCCAGCTGTGGATAAAGGCCTTCAGGAAACACTGGAACATGGCGTTTTAGCAGGCTTCCCTGTAATAGGCGTTAAAGGTATTTTAACAGATGGAAAGTATCATGCAGTAGACTCAAATGAGTTAGCATTCAAGATGGCTGCTTCAATAGCTTTTAAAGAAGCTTGTAAATCAGCTAAACCAACAATATTAGAACCTATTCATAAACTAGAAATAACTATTAAAGATGAATATCTTGGAGATGTATTAGGGGATGTTAATAAACGAAGAGGAAGAGTTTTGGGTATGGAACCGGCTATAGAAGGTTATCAAAAAGTTGTAGCTGAAGTACCAGAGGCTGAAATTACTAAGTATACCATCGACTTAAAAGCTATGACTCAAGGTTCAGGTACTTTCTCCAGAGAGTTCATCCGTTATGAAGAAGTTCCTGGCAATTTAATTGATAAGATTATTGAAGAGCACAAACGTTATCTAGAAGAACACAAATAGATATTTATGGCAGCCTATAAAAATGGCTGCTATTTTATTAGTCTAGTCTTGACACTAAGATATAATAATGATAAAGTATTATGTGTGATAGAGTAATATTAAAAAGAGGTAAATTATGGAAAAAATAGGATTATTAATTGACAGCACATCATATACTAGAAAAGAACTATATAAGTATGATTTTATTAAAGCGGCATATTTAAAAGTAATAATCGATCAAAAAGAGTACTTAGAAAGTCAACTGAGCAAGGAAGAAATGGAAAAGGTTTTAGATGAGAACCATAAATTATTAACTTCCCAGCCTGCACCGATGGATTTTTATAATCTTTACAAAGAGTATGAGTCAGAAGGCTATACTCATGTTTTAGTTGTTGTTCTGTCAGAAAAAATTAGCGGAACTTATCAATCAGCTTTAATAGCAAAAACAATGTTAGAAGAAACAAGTTTAGAAATAAGTATCCATTCACCACAAGCAGCTTCGTTTAGTGTAGCTAATGGATTGACTGTTTTAGCAGATGAGATTAAGTTGAAGAAGAGTTTCAAAGATGTATTAGATTTATATTATAAGTTGTTTAAAGAACCATTAGTATCTTTTACATTGAGTGACCTAAAACACCTTTTTAAAGGTGGAAGATTAAATAGAATCCAAGCTTTGATTGGCACTGTTTTGAGAATTAAGCCAATTATTCAAATGATTGATGGTAAACTTGATTTGGTAAAAAAGACAAGAACACATGGAGCGTGTCTTGAGTTTTTCTACGAAAAAATAGATTACTATTGCGAGAAATATGAAAATGTTTACTTAGATGTTATTGATTTAAATATGGAGGAGTTTTCAGCTAAAATTGTCGATTATGCAAAGTCAAAAAATAAAATAATTAAGATTGTACAAACAAAATATGTCAGCCCTGTTTTCTATGTTCACCTTGGCAATTCAGGGTATGGGATTGGGATAGTAGCTTATTAGTTTGATTCGAATTTTTTCGAATCTTTCTTTTTTGTATTTACGATGAGATATTTCTTGACAAATAGTGATTGATTTAGTAAACTAGTAAGTGCGAAAAAATTCATGGCGGCTGTGGCGAAGGGGTAAACGCATCGGATTGTGGCTCCGACACTCGTGGGTTCGATTCCCATCAGTCGCCCCAAAGAGAAAAAGATGGGCTATGGCCAAGCGGTTAAGGCATCGGACTTTGACTCCGAGATCGGTAGTTCAAATCTACCTAGCCCAGCCATTTTTTTTGACCCGCTAGCTCAGTAGGTAGAGCATTTGACTTTTAATCAAAGGGTCCGGCGTTCGAATCGCCGGCGGGTCACCACTTTTTTTGCGGGTGTGGCGAAATTGGCAGACGCGCTAGACTTAGGATCTAGTTCCCACGGAGTGCAGGTTCAAGTCCTGTCACCCGCACCATGTGTAGATGAAATAGCTTCCAAAAGTTGGAGATATGGTATAACAACCATACCACTCTGATGAAGGGAGCTTTTTTATTTTATGAGATTAACACTAGAGCAGAAAATGAAGATGTGTGAAGAGCATGTTATAAAGGGTAAATCAATATCTGATGCATCAGAGATGTATGGAGGATATGACATAGGGAAGCTTAAATATCTGATTAACATATATAAAAGATATGGAAGTAAGGCTTTCTTAAACCGGGAGAACGGAGTATATAAGAGAGACACGAAGTTATTAGCGATTGATAGGGTAAAACATGGAGAGTCAATAAGAAGTGTCGCAATAGATTTAGGGTTAATAGATCCTTGTATCTTAGGAGATTGGGTAAGACTACATAAACAAAAAGGCGAGGAAGCAATACAAGATACATATCCAAGAAAAGGGTATTTAACAAAAGATAAAAGAGCGAAAGCAATAGTAGATCAAGCGTTGGTAGAAGAAAACGAAAGATTGAAAGCTGAGATAGAATACTTAAAAAAATCGCGGTCCTTAACAAAAAAACTAGAAGGCGTAACAAGTGAAGAAAAGACGAAAATTGTTACATCGTTAAGGACCAAATATCCATTATCAGTCCTTCTAGAAGTGTCTAATATGGCATCATCAGTCTATTACTATCATGTAAGTCAAGATAAATTAAAAGTAAATAAATATATCGAAATAGAAGAAAAAATAGATAATATATACCTTAATAAACACAAAAAGAGAATTGGCTATAATAGGGTATATATTGAACTTAAAAAGTTAAATTATATTATCGGTAAAAACAAAGTATTAGAGATTATGAGGGATAAAGGATATACAAGAAATAAAACGAAGAAATGGCGAAAATATAATTCGTACGCAGGAGACTTAGGATTTACAAAGCCGAATTACATGAACCGAGATTTTCATACAACAAAACCGTATGAAAAAGCAGGAACTGACATTACAATGTTTAAGACAGAAAAAGGCCCTGTATACCTATCGCCAGTCATAGATTTTGATTCAAGAGAAGTATTATCATATACTTTAGGAACAAACGCAAAGATGGATAAGATAACGAAGATGTTAGACTTATTAAAAAAACAGCATTCCAATCGAGTGAAAGGAATGATGATACAATCTGATCAAGGAATTCAATATCAAAACTCAAGATATCAAACTAAATTAGAAGAGATGGGTATTATACAGTCAATGAGTAGAAAAGGAAATTGTCTTGATAATTCACCAACAGAAAATTTCTTTGGAAGAATGAAAGAAGAAATGTGGTTCGGTCATGAAGAAGAATACAAGAATCCAAAAGCATTAATAAAAGCTATAGATGAATACATAGATTATTATAACAATACTCGTTTAGTAACAAAACATAAAATGAGTCCTGTAGAATACAGAAACAATATGATATAATAAAATAATCAAAAGTGGGGGTTGACCATTTTTCTCTCCAACTTTTGGAAGCTATTTCAACTATTTAAGTTTATTCCTATTCAAAAAACAGGGTTAACGCCTTTGTTTAGCGAACTATAGGAATAGACTTTTTTTATTATCTAGTGATAAACTAACATTTCGGACAGTATTTTGGACAATTTTAATTGGACAAAGTGTTCTGGGATTTGAGGGGATTTAGAATTTATTGTTTTTGCCAGAAACCGTGGAGTTGAGGGGATTTAAACTCAACATCCTAAATAATGATTTAAGACCGCCATTAAGCGGTCTTTATTTTTTTGAGTATATAATTTTGTCCTAATATAAGTCGATTTGACTGTCCAATTTGCGTTCCGTTTTTCTTATCAAATAACTCGTTTTAATCTTGTGGAATGAGTCTACAGGTTTTTTGGTTCTTTCAAGGTCGAACGCTATTCCAAAACTTACCTTGTTTCTGTTTTTAACAACTACATGATTGAATAACTCATCAATTGGGAAATCTTCTAAGTTGCTAATAGGTTTCTTATACGGTTTCAATAATTTTTTATAGTATAATATCTTTTTTTCTGCATCGTAAGATGTGATGATTTTATTGTTTAGGTAGGCTATATCAATCTCAGCTTGCTCTTTATCATATAGAAGCTCTCTCTTTATTGTTTCATCATCGGGATCATCATTTAGAAACCTAATGATCTTTTGCTGTAAGGCGTTTATTTTGCCTTCTAAGGCTTTTATCTCTTCCTTTAGGCTTACTACTTCAGGATGTGTTTTAAAAGCCACATTTAGCCTTTGAAAGAATTTGTGCACTGCTATGAAAAAACAGGACACACTCCCCCCCTTTGTAGATAATGATGTATAATATAATTAAGACAAGGAGAAAAAGGATGACAAATCACTATACAACTGACTTTAAGCTTAAG